>Ga0302140_10000824_pt1 | contig 40782 bp, 32 predicted proteins | sample I_Bog_E1_1_FD_202095 | JGI IMG/M metagenome (GOLD analysis project Ga0302140, IMG submission 202095) | Peat permafrost microbial communities from Stordalen Mire near Abisko, Sweden - I_Bog_E1_1 | ecosystem: Environmental > Terrestrial > Soil > Wetlands > Peat | place: Sweden: Abisko, Stordalen...
GTCGGCAGCCGGATCATAATGACTGATCTTCATGGTCATGTTTTGCTTATCGGGAGATAGCTCGAACTTCCAAACGGAGGTGACATCGCCGGGAGGTCCGTTTTCCTTACAAGCGTTCAAGGTTGGGCCGTCGTACCAGACAGTGAGCTTTGACGTGTGTGAGCCTTCGGAGACATCACAAGCCTTGCCGTTGAGCTTACTGGTGAATTCCGAGGTTGATTCCTGACCGTCGGTCTTGCGGATTTTCATGGCGATTTTGATGCCGTCGGAAATGGTGGCAATCGTGAGGCTGACGACGCGGCCATCACTCACGTGACTTTGAGCGGTATCCATTTGCCAAGCGCCGTCGAAAGTTTTCTGTTGCGCGGACAAGATTGCCGCCGCGAAAAATATTGGAGCGATGCATCGTGCGATCGGGGTGATCTTTGTAGCCATTGCTTAATCTCCTGGAAAGAGTAAGAGCATTTTGCGCGCCAGAGACGAAAAGGATTGTAGAGGGCGGTTTCGGGCCGGCGAGAGGCGCAGACCTGAGTGTGGCGGCGCAAGCGCAGGGAGTTATTGGGTTAGGGTACGCAGGCTGAACAGCTAGGGGAGGACGATCAACACTTCCATCTTAGGTTCGACGATACTGCCGGGGGCGTAGACCGCGATTTGACGGGATTTGACGAGAGTGTCCCACAAATCACCGCCTTGATTGATGAGGAAATATTGGTGGTCGAGCTTGACGGGGAGGGCAGGCGGCGGGGTGGGCGCGTGGCGGAGAACGATGCCGGGCAAGGCGTTGCGAACGACGCGCTGAACGTCTTCTTGCGGAGTGACTTTGACGAGGAGGGGGACGTTGCGAATGATATCGTCGACGCCCATCTTGGCGCTGACCGACAGATAAAATTGCGTATCGCGGAAATAAGTGTCTTCGGTGACTATGCCGGTCCAGATGAAACGGTCGCTGGGCTTCAGGTCGATGCCGACGAAGTTCTGCTTGACGATGTAGCCGGCGAGCTTGAGGATTTTGTCGTTGAGTTGGGTGAAACAGAGGCCGAGGTCATCGTGATCGTAATCGGGCATGTCTTCCGGGTGACCTTCGAGAGAGAAGGTAGTGAGCGCGCCGGCTAACTTGAGCATGGCGACATAGGCAGACTCGGGATGGCCGTGACGGACTTTCCAGATGTGCTTGAGTTCGGGGAGATAGGAGTTGACGGTGTGGAGGAGCCAGAAGTTGGAGGTTTCGGAAGGAGAAAAATCTGCGATCACGGTGCTGCGCGCGCGCCTTGGGGCGGAGAGTGCGTTGCTTTTGGTGGCTAGGATCTCTATTTGGCGAAGGAGGAGATCGGAGAGGTATTGGCTGGAGGAAAGATCGAGACAGGGTGCAACGAATTTCGGATTGAGAATGGGCAAGCCGGCGGGGTTGCGAATGACCTGGGCGATGCGGAACGAGGTGTAGCCATCGCGGTATTCGTCGCCGAAGAGGAGGCGGAAGGTGCGGCGGGCGACTTGAATTTCTTTTTCGTCGTCGGCGGAGTTCTCGTCTTTGATGTTGCGGATTTCGGCTAGGTAGCGAGTTCTGGGAGAGCCGACGATTTGTTCCGAGCCGGGGATGGTGACAATGCGGGTTCCGGCTTTGTTTTCAGGCAATGCGAGAAAGACATCGAGCGATTCGCGATTGGGAGGAAAGTGATCGGCCAGGGCGCGCGAATCGGGGGCTTCGTCGGTGGCGGGAATATCGATAGGCTCGCCATCAGGCATGACTCCGCTGCACTCAGAGACGCGGAATTGGCCGTTGGCGAGGGCGTCGGCGTCGATCTTCAGAGTGGTGACGCCCCAATTGGCGTAGTGAGACGCGTTGAAACGAAAATGGAGAGCGTCTTCGAGATATTGCTCCTGGAGCTGGAAGTGCTGGGGCGTGAGAAACATCCCCTGAGTCCAAACCACTCGATGGCGATTTTTCATGAGGGGCTAGAGCTCCTGACCATGACTCTTGAAGACGGCGGCGATTTCCTCACGGAGTGGGTCACGAATTTGGCGCACGCTGTCTAGATCGAGCACTTCGGCGAAGCTGGCGCCTCCGGCGAGGCCGCTGGCGACAGTGACAAGCGAATCGGGCGGGCGGAGGGTGGAGAAAGGCGCGGAGATGGTGACGAGGGGCAAATCTCCCAACTCGGGGGATTTGCGCATTTCGACGCGATAACGAAGACCGGCGAAGAGATCGACGAGGCCGGGGAACTTAGTGAAGTGCAAGTTCATGAGGCAGGCGCGGAGAACGAAGGCGCGAACTGAATCGGGGTTACGCTCCTCTTTGCCGGCGATGACTTGACGGAGAATAGAAAGCGAATACGCGGAGGAATAAGTGATTACCCAGGTAAGTGGGGCGGTGACTTTGATGTTCTGCCAACCACGATCGGTTTTGGTGGTGTGGATGTATTCCCATTCGTTGAGTTGGATCTGAGTGGAGATGGATTCGAGGGGGATGCTGAGTTCAGGGCGAAGATCGAAGGGGCGGAGGGCGACGCTGCGGAAGAGTTCGCGGAGCTCGGTGACGTTGCGTTCGGAGTTGGGGATGGATTCGCGCTCACTGCCTTCGATGGCGTCGCCGAGGGTGCGGCGGGGGCGGAAGAGCATGGCGGCGGTATCGAGATAGGTGCGCAACTGCTTCTGGCAAAGCTTGGCAACGTCTTTGGTGAGGGAGTGAAGTTGGAGGAGCTGCTCGATGTTGAGAGCGGGCGCAGAAGCGGCCGGTTGGTCCATAAGTGTCCTGAAAGCGATTAAAACATCCTGGAGGTTTATTGTATCGGATTGGCGATGGGGTTTTGCATGATTTGAGCGAAAATTCATGAAAACGCGAGGATTTCACCATTCAGTTGGCCGATTACTTGCAGGGCTAAAGCAGTTATACTTGCGGGAGGATTGAGTAGTGTCGAACGAGCGGAGACCAGGACCGGTATGCCAGTGGAACTCGCCGCAGCGGCTTGACGACGGGACAGTTTGCCGGGCGGAAACGCCGGCGCCGACGCCGCTTGGCTTGTGCACGAAGCAGGGTGCGCCCGATTTTTCGTGGGGCTATTGGGATGTAGTGGTGTGGAAAGTTTTGCCGAAGTGGATGGGCGGGGACGCAGACATACTGCGCAATTACAAGGACGCTTGGGTGCGGGGGCATCGAGCGGCCATTAAGAAGGCTGCGAAGCTGTACGATTTGCCGCCGGAGTTGTTGGCGGGGGTGGCATGGATTGAGGCGGGGGGTAAACCTTATAGCTTCAAGATTGATGTTTATGAGGTACGCACGGCGGTGCGCTTGGACGTAAGCAGGGACGGGGTGCAGATATTTTCGCTGACGAAGCAACCGGGGATGACGTCGATGGGGCCGGTGGCGATTCAATTGCGGCGAGCGGCGGAGACGATGGGTTTGGATTTCAATCAATTGAGCGAGGGCGATAAGACGGCGCTGGTGAATTGCCTGCAGAACGCGGATAACGATTTGGCGATTGTGGCGAAACATTTGTGGCAGTTGAAGGAGATTGATTTTCCGGGGAAGAGGGAGATTGGGAAGAGTGAGATGCGGATTATTGGGACGCGGTATAACCGGGGGCCGGATTTGACGTTGGAGAGGGTTTTGAGAGATACGAGTTATGGGGATTTTATTGTGAATCGGATTTATGAGAGGGTGGAGGGGTTGTTGGGGGGGTGAGCAGAGGGACCGAGATAAGCTTCAAGGAGTTTTCCTCTCGCATCTTCGGTTGTGGCCGGACGATACAAGGGCTCGGGTACGAGGTGCGGAGGTGTGATACTGCCAAGTGTATGAACTATCCTTGCCTCTTCGGGCCAACGGGCTCCGTTAAATTTGCAGCCGGCGTGCACAAAGCCAACCATTTCCGACCAAAACAGATCCACGTCCTCAAAGGAGGACTGCGAGGCGCGGGCACCGCTCAACGCGGCACCCACGAGATTGGACCGGGTCAGTTCGGCGGACACGAATCTGGCGCTACGCATGTCGCAAAACTCGAAGTTGGCTTCTAGTGCAGTGACGCTGGAGAATTCGACGCCTTGCAGGGAGGCGCGCTCAAAGTTCGAGGTGCTGATATCAGAGCTCTCGAAGCGTGCTTTTGATAGGTCTGCGAGGCGGAAATTGGTTCCACTAAGCTTACTGCGAATGACCAGAAGACCGGGCGACGTTGTTTTTGAAAGATTGCAGCTTGAGATGTTCGCATCGGAAATTTCGGCCTCAAGCAAGATGGCCCTAAAGAGATTCGACCCCGTCATTGTCGTCTTCAATAGTTTGGCCTGCAAGAGACAACTATCGGTCAGGTCGACACCTTCGAAAATCGAATCTTCGAGATCACAACCTGCGAGATTAGCGGACCGCATGTCGCAAAGACTAAGGACAAACCCTTGCATCTCGGACAAACGGAAGTCGGAATCCGAAAGATTGCATTCAAGAAAGCGTGCCCCTTGCAAGTCGCACGAACGCCAGACCGACCGAGATAGAAGGCACCCTTTGAATTGCGCCAGTTTAAGTCGAGCGCCCGAGAAATTCACCTTTCGGCAATCCACGTTAGAAAAGCACGCTCCCTGTAGGTCAGCTCGGCTGAAATCCGCGCCGGACAAGTCGCTGGCTGAAATCTGTATCCCCTTTAGATCGGCGCCTGCGTGAGCGGAGCCGCGCCAGTTTAAACCAGAGAAGCTTTCGTTATTCGAGAGATCCGCTAGCGGAGTCATGCGGATGAGTCCAGGGCAGCAATCGCCTGACGGGCCGCTGTGACAACCTCATTATTCTCCTGGCTATCGACAAGCCTTTGGAGAAAAGGTAAGGCCTCTTTGCTTCGCATCTGAGCGAGAGCCTGTATTGCTTTTGATCGTAAGAAAGTGCTTTCTTCAGGAGAAGCGGCTACCTGCGTCAAGGCGCCGGAGCCTTCTATCGCTCTCATATCCGCCAAAGCATCGATCGCGTTCTCGATCACCGACTCCGAATCGTCCTTGAGGAGTAAGATCAGCGGGGCGATCGCGCGTGTATCAGACAGCTTCCCGAGCGATTCAGCGGATTTTGCCCTGACCCAGTTCTCTTTGGACGAGAGCGCGCCGATCAAAAACGGTACCGAGCTCTCATCACCAATTTCCCCGAGTGTCTCAGCTAGGTCCTCGTGGAGAGCGAGGGTGCGTGGATCGGCGAGCATCCGATTCAGTGTCGGAACCGCGCCCTGCAACTGTCGTTCTTCGGCAACATTGCTAAGAACGGAACAAACCAAAATGTCGCCCGACCTACCGAGTGCGGCATATTCAGTCTCAAGTAAACGCGCGAGGAACGCGTCGTCTGGCATCGACATTGCGGCTTCCGAGGCACGGCTCATTAGTTCCCGGGTGCGCTTGTCCTCAAGAGCCTGTCCGGGAGACTCCCTTAATCTAACAAGCGATTCCAGCAACTCCTGCCGAGGGTCAGAATTACTTGGCACAAGTTTCACCGGAAGGAGTAAATTTCATGCTCTCCACTTTGCTATTGAAAAGTTTTAGTCCCTTGCCTTTACTGAGGCCGTAGTTTAGCGCGTCTTTTTCCATCTTGAGTTCAATGCGATCAACTTGCCCGCTGACGACAGCAGCCATGCCTGAGAACCGCCCGCCGGTCTGGGAGCCGTTTGGGCCCGCAAAAGGAGCGCTCTGCATGGCGTCGGCGGTTCCCGGCTGAGTACAGATTTCAGCGACGTTCGGGTAGTCCTTCGGATGTCTGCGCTGAGCTCTCTGAATGTAGGCACGTTCCTGAGTCACATATGGACCTTCAGGGCATTTATGCGTCTCTCTGGCGTGCAACTGGCAGTCAGCTAACACTTTTGCCTTTTCCTCGTCTGACATCGCCCGGTAGAACACATCTCCCTGACACTCGCCAGTGAGTCCGAATGGATCCTGCCAGGTAAACGTGTTGGGTCCGTAACGGTATCCGTTCAGTCCAGCGATGATGCCCAATGGATCGCGCGTTAAGAATCGGCCAGTAGATGGCTGGTAGTATCGCTGCAGATTGTAATAGAGCCCAGATTCTGGATCAGCGTACTGCCCCAGCAGCCGAAACGGGTGCTCCGAGATTTCGCCGGACGAATTGCGAATTGCTCCCAGCGCGTTGAAGTCCGAGGTTCCGGTCAGTTTGCCCGAGTCGTCCAGCGTTGCGGCTATGCAGCCCCTCCGATCTGCAACGAAATGCTTCGCCTGTCCGCTGACGGTACGAGAAAGAGGAAGAAATCTTTGTTCGTCAAATAAATACTCTATTCGATTTGAGGCGCTGGCTTCGCCGAATAGAACAAAACCATCCCATTGAAAGGTGGTTGTAACTCCATCCACGTTCTTGCTGACGCGCCGGCCCAGTGGATCGTAGCTGTAGGAAGCCACAATGACTCCATCGCGCGCGATGCTGGTAAGGCGTCCGGCTACGTCGTATACAAAACTGGTGAGCTGGGTCGAGTCTGCGATTCCGGTCAACGAGCCGCAGTTGTCGTAATCGATCGAGCTTTCATTGAGCGTTATTAGTCGATTACCCTCGGCGTAAGAGAGATTGTTTGCGATAGGCACCTGAGTAAGATTGCCCGCAAGGTCATATGCGTAAGTTTCGGTGGCATGGCCAGTTCTTGATACGCTGAGGACTCGATCCAGTGAGTCGTAGCTCATTTGCTCATCGGATCCCGCGAATGTTCTCTGGGAGATTAGGCGGTTTCCAGAATCGAAGGTGTACGATGCAGTCAGTTCAAGGTCGTTGGCTACGCTTAATCGCTGCGCAATGGTCCTTTTCCTGGGGTCGTAATCGAATTCAAGGAGCGCCTTGTTGGGCAACTCATGACGCCGCAATAAATTAGCGGAGTCATATTCGAAGCCGTGCCGCCCCATCATCGAATCAGCTATCGAGATAAGCCGACCGCGGGCATCATAACTGTAGCGTACGGTCCGGCCTCGCGAGTCTTTCGATTGAACTCGATTGCCTGTCAAATCGAAGAAGTGATCCAGGGTATGATCGCCTTGTGTTTCTTGAACCAGATTCCCGTCTGGATCCCATTTCAGACTCAAGGTGGTAGTCGGGTTAGAAGCCGCGACGAGACGGCGGAGCGCATCATAGGAAAAATGGTCGGAAGTGCCGTCGGAGTATTTCTTTGCAATAATCCGCCCATCGGGGTCATAAATCAGATTTATGAAAGAGCCGTCGCCCTGCTGAAGCTTGAAGAGTTCGCCGCGATCGCCGTAGGAATATGATTCAGACGAACCGTCAAAAAACACTTGGCGGATAACTCTCCCTAACGCGTCATATTCGTAAGCGTTGCGTTCTCCGCGCTCGTTGCTAATTGCGACAATTTCGCCTTCGCTGCCGTAGCGGAACGTTACCGACTCGCCCAGCGGATTGGTGTAGTCTAGGCACTTACCGAAAGCATCGAGTCTGAATGAACTCCGGCTGCCGAGTTCGTCAATCACGGAAACAGGATTTCCCTCAGCGTCATACGAATAGAGGACTTCACTGTTATCCGGCCAAACACATCTTTGGATTCTCCCCCCAGCATCCAGGGTGAGCGAACAGAACTCGCCATTTCCGTCTCGCGCGCCTACAAAGCGTCCCAAGGGGTCGTAACTGTATTCCATCAAGAGACCGAGAGAGTCGGCGACAGTGACCCGCGTACCATCACCGGCTCGGGCTTGGGTCACCGTATTGCCGCTTCGATCTGTCCGACTGGAAAGGAATCCTTGGGAGTCATAGCTCAGAGTTATGCCAGAGCCGGAGGGCCAAATGACGCGTTCAACCCGACCCGCGTGATCGTAAAACCAGCGCCACTCAGCTCCACAGGCATCGACCTGCCGGAGTAAGCGCCCATGGTCATCTTCTTCAAGAATGGTGGTCGCTCCGCTCGCGTGGGTTACGGTAAGGGTGCGTGTTTGCTCGTCGAACAGCGCAGTCAGTTTTGGGTTTCCGATTTCATCGAGGGAAGAAATCAGCGAATTCGCGTCGTCGAAAATGTTGGATGTAACGCCGCCGAGCGCGTTAACTTGTTCGGTCACAGATCCAGCTTCGTTCCAGCGGTAGATCGCCGTACTGCCGCGAGAGTCGGTAACTGCTGCGGTGCGGCGGCGGTCATCGTACCGGACGCGCTTGGCTCGCTCCCCTCCATCTAGCCACAAATTTGCGCAGCGGTTCATTACATCATAGGCGGCGTATTGAGACCCGCCGTTTCGGTTCTCGTAGCGGACGATGAGATGAGCACTGTATTCGAAATGGCAAGAGTTACCGTTTGCATCTTGAACGGCTATCAGGTTATCGGAGCGGTCGTAGGAATAGCGAACAAGCGAGTTGCTGGAGCGATCTCGGGCGTCTGATATAAACTCGAATTCCTTGACTCTGCGGCCATGGTGGTGGACGGCGATACGACGTCCGAGTGAGTCGGTGATGACCTGAACTAAACCAGTCGACCCGTAATCGAATGTGATCGCGTTACCGCTGCTATCTTCCAGTGAGCGCACAAGGTATCCATCGCGAGCCTCGAAAAAATGCCAATGAGAGTCCCCGGGAGTAGTGACTATTAGGTCTCGCCCGGAATTAGAAAATAGAAATAAACGGTCTTCCGGCGTTGCGCTTTTCTTATTTTGGAGGGTGTGAAGATGCCCCCATTGGTCTCGGAACGAGAAGCCCGAATCGGCCCACAAGAGGGCAACGTCAAGGGGCGTCGTCCAATTCCAGCCAAGATGCCCGCACAGGTTCAGATCACTCTTGTAGTCGCGCTCGAAATCGAAAGGACTAAGTCCCGGAAGAGAAAAATCGACCGCTGAGAAACAAACGGCTCCGCTGGTGACGTTGAAATGAAGCATTCTATATGGGCTGACTCTGCTGAGAATACGTACCCTCACGGGGAACAAATCAGGCTGGTCAAGTACCACCTGCGGCGCATCCGCCCCCACCACCGCCCTGGCCGATCAGCACGGTAGGTTCGCCAGCAACAATATTATTGGGAGGTGGGAGGGGTATCAAAGCATGCGGCTCCGTCACAATATCTCCAAGGCACGCGGCGGGTTTGCCGCCGATGAGAGTCACGCCTTCACCACCTCCGCCGCCGGGCACGGTGATACCGGGGCCGTGGGGAGCGCCATCGCAGGCGGGAGGGGGAGCGTTCGGAATGGTGCAAGTGTGCTGGTCGCCGATGCGCCAGGCGGGCTTGCCGCCAATGAGCACAGTGGTGCAAGCGGCGCCCATGAGCGGGGAACCGTGAGCGGTGGAATCGCCCATTCTGGCGGCGGGTCTACCCATGCTGGTTCGCCGCTCCGATTTTCTTGGTACCTTTTAAACGAAACACTTGATTTCTTAAGATGCCGGGAGCGTCTCTCGGATCGATTAAGCCAAGGCGAGAGAGTCCAGAGAACGTATATTTCTGGCCGGTGACCGGGCCTTGGACTTCAATGGTGAGGCCGCCCCAATACTCTACTTCAAACTTCAAACCCTCATCAATATCCTTTTGGGTGAGGGTGATCTGTCCCGAGGTTTGGCCGCAGCAACTCATTGAACTAGTCCGAGATTTTGATTTCGAGAGGATCGCGAGTGAGGCGTTCGAGCAAAATCGCCGCGCCGGAAAATGCGAACCAGGCAATGAGCCGCTGGCTCCAGGAGGCGGGCAAGATGACCGCGAACGGCAGAGACACCCACATGCTCAAGCAGTAAAAGCAATGAAGCAACTGGCCGAAGAAGCCGCGGCCTAAGCGGCGCCGAAATTTCAAGCAGAGCGCCCACGGTCCTTCTTCCTGAGAGACGAGGTGAGTGATTCGCCATACCGCCAACGCCGAAAGTAGGGATTGCAACCATATGTCCATTTCGCAGGATCAATTGATCTTTACAAGACTTCCTTTGATGGTATTGACGCCACTGGCCTCGATGTTGATGCTGACGGCCTCTTCCTTAATGGAAGTCGAGCCGGTGATTTTGATGCTCATGCCACTGATCTCAATATCTCCGCTGCTCTTCATGACGATTTTCGACTGGCCGGTCTCGAGTGTGATATCGCTGCCGGCGGTAATTTTGAGGGAGGAACCTACATCGAGAGTGTCTTTACCGCCAATCTTAGACGAACGGTCACTCGAAACTTCGCGCGCTTCCTTGCCTCCGATTTTGGTGCCCAGGTCCGAACCGACGCTTACGGACTGTTTACCGGAAACGTTGCGCGATTCGTCGCCTCCGACCTTGGTGCTGTTATTCGCGGCAACGGCCAGGCTATTGTTGGCGCCAACGTTGGTGGTTTGGCCGGCTCCGACATTGATCACTTGCGAGGCACCCACGGTGATGGCCTGAGACGCACCGACAGTAACGGCGCGGGCGAGGCCGACGGTAATGGCCTGCAAGCCGCCGACGCTGACTTCGTTCGCCGCGCCGACGTTGAGCATGTCGTTGACGCCGACGCTGTGCGTTCTGGTCAGGGCAACAGTCACGCTTTCGGTGGCGCCGACGCTTTCGGTGCGGGCGCTGCCGATGGTGATGGTTTCGTTGACGCCGACCTTCTCAGTGCGGTTGGCGCCGATGGTAATGCTTTCGTTGCTGCCTACCGACTCGGTGCGATTGCTGCCAATTTTTATGTTTTCGTTGACGCCAACTTTTTCGGTGCGGTTGTTGCCGATGGTGATGGTTTCGTCGTGGCCGACGCTTTCGGTGCGGTCGTTGCCGACGTTCACGCGCTCGTCGTGCTCAATTTTCTTTTGCTGATCGTATTGGGCGTGGATGTTGATGAGTTCGGTGCCCTTGGTGTCATTGAGCGAAATCTCGTTGTTGCCGCCGCCGCCTTTGGTGCTGTTGGAAATCGTCCCACTGATCATGGCTCCGCCGGGCATGCCGAAGGGAGGGGTCTGCTCGGCGTTGTAAACGCGACCGATGATGATGGGCTGGTCGGGGTTGCCTTCGAGAAAATCGATAATCACTTCCTGGCCGATGCGCGGAATGGAAATCGATCCCCAGCCTTTGCCAGCCCAGGGGTGGGAGACGCGCACCCAGCAGGAACTATTCTCGTTCTTCTTTCCTTCGCGGTCCCAGTGAAATTGCACTTTAACGCGACCGTATTTGTCGGTGTAGATTTCTTCGCCGGCGGGGCCGACAACGACCGCGGTTTGACATCCTTGGACGATGGGCTCGGGTGTTAAGCGCTGGGGGCGGAACGGAGTCGAGAAGGGGATGCATTCGAAATTGTTTGAGTAGGTCGTTTCCTCGTCCGTTGCGCTGCCGGAGTAGCCGCCTCCTTGGGTGGCAATGTGGCGCACACTGGTGAGCAAGTAATCCTGATTCAGGTTGGCTCGGTAGTGGTCCTGCAAGGTGAATTTGAAACCGCTGTTGAAGTGGCGACACACACTCGCACCGGTACTCACGGCAGTCGGCGCGGTTTGTTCCTGGAGGCGAATTTTGGCGAGGCGGTTGCCATCGCCGCGGGCGGAGTATTGGCCGGGAAAATCGTAAATTTCGTAGGAATTCTTGCCGTTGACTGCTACCTTGAGGTCGGTGCTGGGAGTTTCGAAGTTGTAGTCGGTCTGGGTCCAGGTGCCGGTGCGGAATTCTTCCTGGTAATGCCACTCGGTGATGACATCCTCATATGAAGCGGCGTCGGTGGAGGCGAGGCGAGCGGTGGCTTGTTTGGGGACGGCTTCGTGAGCGGCGGGGTCGTTCGCAAGAATGAGCAAGTGTTTATCGTCTGTTTGCTTGAAGAAGTAGTAAATGCCTTCTTCTTCCATGAGGCGGGAGACGAAGTTGAAATCCGTTTCCCGATATTGGACGCAGTAGTCGCGCGGGGCGAAGTCGCCATAGAGGTGCAGCTCGAAATCGCTGAAGTTGAGGTCTTTGAAAACTTTTTGGATAATGTCGGGAACTTTTTTGTTCTGGAAGATGCGGCAATCGGAGGTACGGGTGAGGAACCAAAGCCAAGGCACCATCGTGGCGTGGTAGGCGGTGAGTCTGCCGTCTTGATTGCCTTGGGAGAAGCGGCTGATGAAGCCGTGCCAGTAGCGGTCTGCTCCATCGGCGTCCTGGATGGTGAGGCTGACGGGTTTCCCGACGATGTCCTGGAAGCTGAGAGAGTCGCTTTCCGAGAGAAGATCGAGGCTGAAGTGGAATAGCTGAGAGATGGCTTCAGAACCGCTGAAGGCGCGCAGGAGCAGGACATCCTCGCCGAGGGGCGTGGAGATAGCGATGCGGCGATTGGCCTGAGTGTAGGGCATTCAGGAGTTCCAGCTTATGTCACGGCTTATGTAACAATCATGCGACCGAATAGCTATCGCGTCAATAGGCAAGACGAGGGCCACTTCCTGCCAAATCATGCGAGCCTCGCGGCGAAGACGGCGTCCGTGGGATGGGCGGCGAATTCGGTGGTCTTGGTTTTAAGCCACGACATCCAGCCTAAGCGGGGCGCAGCGTCTCCTTTGTCGAGGAGGCGGCAATCGGGAACCTGCTCCTTCTCGAGAATAACCTGGATATCGAAGGCCAAGGCTTGGCCCACCAGGAAACGGGTTAGTTCGATGAGTTTCGGCAAAGTTTTGCCATCGGGAAGAAATTCATGGAATCGGCTGCGGCTAACGGGCCCGACGCGGATACGGAAGCGGTCTTGCTGATTCCAGACTTTATCGCCCAGGAATGCGCCGACGCCGAGTTGGTTTCGCTCGAGCTCGGGCGAAAGGTGGGAACGGTCGGATTCAGCGAGTTCATACCAACCGCCCAGGCACTGTTCGATCTCAATGGGGACGGCGAAATAATTGCGAAGGATGGCGCGCAGCGCGCTCGCGGAGTGCGGGCGCTGTGCGATAAGGCCAGCGTAGGGCAGCAGACTCTCATCCTGAATCTGCATCTGCCCGCGAATGGAATTGGTACCTAGCCCGATGAAATCGAAAATATAGTGGGTGAAGGGGTCCGGGAAGCGGTTGGCGCGCACGGCCATCTCATGAATGATGGCGGGACGGTGCTTGGCCCAAGCGCGATAGAAAAGCGAAAGCAATCGGTGATTGAACAGGTCGAGAAAATCGGCGAGAGCGTGGTCCTTCTGGCCTTTGCGAGCCAGCAGCAGCTCGGTATAGTGCAATGGGAGGACACCCTGAGTGCCAGTGAGACCGAAGAACAGAACCGACATGCGGGGAGGGACGGCGGGCTTTCCCCCAGACGGCTCAAGCGGGCGCTGAACGATGTCTATGGCGCTGGCGGGAAAGCTGACGACGTTCGAAAACTTTTCCAATTCGGGCGGCCAAGCGGTGAAGCGCACGATCTCTTCGGCGGGACGAGCCATACCGCCAATGGGCTGACGCTTGGGATACACGAGCCCGAGCAGGCGGACGGCCTGGAAGAAATCGAAGCTAAAGCCGCTGGCAAAAAGTGTCTCCTCTACAGAAGGATCTGCTCGCCGGCCAAAGGGGGCCATTGCTTGAGTTCTCCTTTGCTGTTTCTTGCCGTAACGCGGGTGAACGAGTTGATGGCGCTGTATAACCCGAGAAATCTTTGCAGAACGGACGCCAGCAGGAAGACACTGAAACCGGCATATTCGCTCTCATCAAAGCCTAGAATTACCTCGGTTCCACGGCAGAAAGTAACGCCGGTTTTAGAGGCAACGCGGCTCACGGAAGCTTTGCTTTCAACGCTGATAATCCCCGCGATTTGTTTGCGCAGCGCTGGATTGTCGTCAAAGTTGTAGAGGCGAAGAATTTCGCGCAACGCGTCGCGGCCTTTTTCAACAATAGAAAGATGATTCAGCGAAAGATGCGAGATGAGCCGCCATTGCAATCCTTTATGAAGAGGCGGGCGAATGGCGCGCGTGGGCTTGCGCAGGCAGCGAGCCCGGATCAACGCCGAGCCTTCCACTTGCAGCTCGCCGAACTCGTCCGATAGCTTCAATTTCTCCTGGCTGGCCTGATCGCGATTCGTGCAGGTAACGCGCACGTTCAACATTTCAGTGGGCGGCAGGGTTGGATTAAAGTTCAGGTCGACTAATGACATGTATACTTCGGTTCCGTTGTCGTCGCCCTTGCGGAACGAAGGCCGCCGGTGCGTCAGCCAGAGGCATTTGCGGCTCTCGTCGCGGCTATGGCGCAGCGAGTAGAACGGTTCGTAGATTTTCTCTTCTTCGGCGTTGGGCGCCGCGGAAGAGACGTCATTAACGGAGTAGACCTCGGTGCTGAGCGGGCGGTGTTGATCCGGGACAACACGGTATTCGGTCTTGGTCTGGGAGACGCGCACCGGCTCGGCCGTGGTGTCGAACAAATTGACGATCGGCGTACAGCCGAGTTGAAAGGTATTCTCGTCGACGGTTTGTTCCAAACCAGCCAGCCGGTCTTTGTCTTTGAATTCCTTCAGCAGAATCAGTATTTCGAACTTATTGCCAAAATCCGCCAGCGATGTTTTGTTCAGGCCCACTAGATCGAAGAAGAGGAATTTTTCGGGAAAGGTGAAATATTCCTGCAAGAGCCGGTAGCCCAGGAAGCTGTGATCGGAATAAGCGAGGGAACCGTCGTCAGTGGTGAAGCCGACTTGAGCAATACTTGACGGAGGAAGGGAATAGCCGGCAGTTTTCTTGTTGGCAGAAGCCGATTGCAGAACCACGCGCAGAGGATTTACAAAAAGCGTTTCATAGAGCGCCTGCACCGAGGCGTTTTCGCCTTGCAGGAAGAAGCGCAGGGAATCCACGCCCAGCTGACTCAGCCGCAAACCTCCCAAGCACTCGATCTCAATGCGGAGAGTGGCCGCCACCTGCGCGGAGATGCCGGACGAGGAGAAGCGGTTGACCGCCGAGATAGATGCGCCGGTAACCCGCAGCGGCCAAAGCTTCACATCGTAGCAAGTCTGGAACGAACAGACCTGGCCGCTATCGGGCCGGCTGTGCAAAGCGGTGCCGCTGGGAACTAACGTGGCCACCGGCACGGCACTCTGCGCGGAATCGAGTGCAAACTGGACAATCGCCTGCGAAGGAACTGGCCGCAGATAATGGGGATAGAGAACGTCCAGCAGCGATTCCGTGATTTCCGGAAATTCGTCGTCGAGCTTGTGCTGAATGCGGCCCGTAAGTAGCGCAAACGCCTCAATCATGCGCTCTACGTGCGGGTCTTCGCACTTTTCATTGCCTAGATGCAGCGCGGGAGCTACCGCGGGATACTTGGCCTGAAATTCAGCGGCCATCTGGCGGATAAAAGTGAGTTCTCGCTGGTAGTAGGGCAGCAGTTCGTCGCGCATTTAGGGGGCTTCCGTGACTTTGGCGCGCGGCGCTTCACACTGCACGGTGGCGTGAAATTCAGCATCTTCTTCGCGCAGGCGGGCGTCGATTCTAAAACGCAGTCCGAGTGGCTTAGACTCCAGCCATTCCACGCTTACATCCGTGAGTCTCGGTTCAAACTGCTTAATAGCGCTCTTGATGGATTTTTCCACCCGATCCACGTCGCCCTTGTTTACCGGATCGCGCTGGGTGAAGTCCGGAATGCCATAGCAAAGAATCGACTTTAACGCTTCGTCAAAAAGCGGGTCTATGTCGCGCTCGGAACGCCGCGTGTTGAGAAGATCCGTAAGATCGCGGCAGAGTGAGGCACGGAATTCCCTATCCATCTCCCACGCATTCTTGGGCCGCTTAGCTTCCGAAGTATCAACCAGCTTATCGATAAAAGAGAGTTCCAATCGTTATTCCTCGCACGATAGCGCTTGCCAAGGGTCCAGGCGGCAGAGGCGCTCGAAAAGCTCTTTAGCGCGGTCCTTATCGTCGCTGGTTTTGTAAAGGCGATACAAACGCGTCCATACGCCACCCACAAGGTCCGAGGCTTCCCAGTCGGCTAGCTTGAATGTGTCGATCTGCTCGGCGAGTTCCTCAAGAATCGCGCGTGCCAGTTCGCTGCGCCTGCTCGACAGGCAAATTTCGGCTAGTAACAGCTTCCTTTGAAAACGGTTGCGGCCTGTGGTTTCCGAGGCCGCCAGGCGAGTCATGGCGGAAAGGCCGGCATCCACTTTGCCGAAGCGGATGAGTTGCTCGGCCTCCTGCCATGATCCATTCATCGTGGAGCTACCTCCCAAAGCCGGGAGCGCAAAGCTAAACGGATTGCCGTTAACGGCGGCCGCCGCGGAACCTTCCTGGCCGGGCACAAGGGGTTTTGGCCGTTTCTCTTTCAGGCGTTCGGAAATCTCGTCCTTGATCTCGCGAAGAGCGCCTCGGATATCGGCAAGATTAGGCGCGGCCTTCTCGCCGAATTTCTGATCAACCACCTGCTCAAACGCCTTGAATTCCCCATAAACCGTTTCAACTTCGGTATTAAGTTCCTCGTAATCGTCTAACTCGGACGCCCGCACGGCGGCATAGTACATCTCCATCGAAACGCCGCCTTTGGCCAACGCATCTAGGTAGGCTTTCTTTTTGGCCTCGTCGATGTCGCCGTCTTTGGATTTGAAACTCGTCTCCGATCCCACGCCTCGAGCCTCGCGCAGTTGCAGCAAGCTGAAATCGTCGCCACCCTTGCCTTTTCGGCGCGTGATAGGCAAATTAAGAATGGAGGCAGTCAGCCTATCGTTGATCCATTCCAACGGAAGGGCACGGTCTTCCGGACCGCTCTCCATCGCGGGATAGAGCCCTTTGTCCCAATAACGAGCCATCAACTCCTTCAGCAGCCGGAATCCATCGCCGAGCCCACTGAAGCCGCGCCACTTGACACCCGCCTCGGTAAACCACATGCCGAGCTGGAGGTCTTTCGATTTCTCGCGCAGCGCCGCGGCGGCCAGTTCTTCCAGCAGACGCCAGTTAGCGGTTTTGCGCTCTCGCTTCTCCCATTTTCCAGTCTCCAGAGTGTCATCGGAACGGCGAGCCTCCTTGATCCGGTCCCAGTCGGCCGTGCCGCGCAGGTTTACGCCGCAGGGCTGTTCTTCGGAGATCGGATCAAGCAGCTCTTCGATTGCTAACTGTTCGGTGGGCATTGCCGGTCAAGGACAAGCAATTACGCCGCGGCGCTTTGCGCCACATTCCACTTGACGGCGACGTTTCCTTTCGATTTGCCGGCACTATCCTGTTGCGTATAGGTCTTCTCGATCGCGCCATAGGTCATACTGATCACCTCGAGCGGGAAATCGGAGCCTGTGACGGCCCGGTGACTGACGCCCGATACCAGCACGTCCTTCAGCTTGATCTCCAGATATTTGATCGCTGAATCACCGCTAGCGCGCGTATAGTCAATGGTAACTTCGGCAATATGCGTACCCTTGACAATCGCCTCGAAAAGCTTGGGCGTCGCCTTGTCAATCAGCTTTTCGATTGTGACCGGAGAGAACTCAGCCGCATTAGCCGTTGCTCCTCCCGCCGTTGTTCGTCCGCCGAGGGAAACAGGCTGCGTCACGTCGAAAGTGACACTTTGCACCTGCACCCAGTCTTTGTGATCCTTCTCGGTCACTTCGCCGGTGATATCCCCAAATTTAACGAAAGCTTTAAAAGCCATATCCGAACTCCTTTTTATTTCGAACGCTCTTGACCCTAGGTTTGAGAAGAAGAGCAATCTCGCACAACTAACAGCAATCAAAACACCAATCTCAAACCGTTTCCCACGAACGGAGAACATCTCCCGCCCGTTTAGCCTCTGGGCGGCGGCAACTTCGCCACCAGACGCAAAGATACACCCAACGCCTCCAATTGAAAGTGGGGGCGCAAAAACGCGACCGCGGTATACGCCCCAGGCTTGCCGGCGACGTCCGCCACTTCGATGCGCGCTTCGCGCAACGGGAACTTCGCCTTCATATCCTGCGGCGCCATATCGTCCAGCAAGACGTAATGCGAGATCCACTTGTTGAGGAAGCTCTCGCACTGATCGCGCGACATAAAGCTGCCAATCTTATCGCGCATCATGGTCTTCAAGAAGTGAGCGAAACGCGAACAGGCGAAGATGTACTGCAATTGAGCCGACAGGCGGGAGTTCGCGTTGGCATCGTCGTCGAGGTATAACTGCGGCTTTTGTGCCGATTGCGCGCCCATAAAGACGGCCCGGTCGGTGCCTTTGTAATAGCAAAGCGGGATGAAACCCAGTTTGGCCAGCTCGTTTTCGCGCCGGTCGGTAATGGCAATCTCCGTCGGGCATTTGGCGGCCACATCGCCATCGTCGGTTTGAAAAACGTGCGTAGGCAGGCCTTCGACCAGTCCTCCCCCTTCCACTCCGCGAATCGCGGCGCACCATTCATGCCGTGCAAAGGCGTCGGTCAATCGTGCGCCGAATGCGTAAGCGGCATTGCTCCATAGATATTTCTTGTGGTCGCGGCCGTCGACGTCTTCTTCAAAGTTAAATTCTTCCACGGGCACGGTCTTTTCGCCATAGGGCAGGCGGGTGAGAACGTGCGGCAGGCACAGGCCGACATACCTGGAATCGTCGCTCTTGCGGAACATATTCCACTTAATGTACGCGTCGTTGTCGAATATCTTTTCCAGATCGCGCGGTCCGGCCAGTTCGGTAAAGCTTTCAAAATTGAACAACGAAGGCGCCGCCGCCGTCAGGAAGGGAGCGTGCGAAGTAGACGCAATGCCTGACATTTTCTCAAGCAGATCAACGTCTTGCGGAGACCGCCCGAATTCGTAATCACCAATAAGCGCGCCGAACGGATTGCCGCCCAGCGTGCCATATTCCTCTTCATAAATTTTCTTGAAGAGCTGGCTTTGATCGAATTCCACCGCACCATCCAGATCCTTGAATATGTCTTTCTTGCTGGCGTTCATGAGCTTGATCTTCAAGCCGGTGGACGTTTCCGTTTGGCTCACCAGATACTTCAAACCGCGCCAGGAGCCTTCCAGCTTTTGGAACTCTTCGGCGTGAATCACTTCATTCAATTGCTTGGAAATCAATGCATCCAGATCGGCGATTCGCCGATTGATCATTTTGTCGATGTCGTTCGACACGGTCATCTGACCGCTCATAACTTCGCCCACAAGATCCTTGAGCCAAGCTTTGCCGTTGGCGCGTTCCTCGGGAGTCTGGCCGATTCGCCCCTGCTCGCAAATATCGTCCAGGATAGTGCGATTATCCGAAAGTGTCTCGGTTACGGTTTGCGTCTCCGGTGCCTGTTTTGTCTCAGTAGCCATTTAGTTCTCCTTTGCCTCGGCGACTAAGCCAACCTCTGCGCCGGCCTTTTGCAACTTCTCCTGATTTTGCACAATGTCCTGCAGGAGGCCTTCGAGCTTGTCGTTTCCAATCAGGGTGCTGCGCAGATTCGCCAGACTCTTGCGGACGTCCAAGAGTTTGCGAAGAGGGTCAATCTGATTGGCCACTCTGGCGGGATGGAAGTCTTCCATGCTTTCAAAACGAAGGTCAACGCCTAGTTTAGTATCGTCTTCGCTTAGCTTGTTGGCAACTTTAAAAGCGATGCGCGGATTGATCTTCTTCATCACGGCGTCGAAGTTATCGCGATCAATTTCGACGAACTTGCGCTCTTTCATCGGCGGCAGAGGCTTTTCTGGCATGCCGGACAAATCCGCCAGCACGCCGACGATGAAGGGCAATTCGCGCTTTTCAATGGCGCCTCCGGTCTCCACGTCATAAGTAATATGCACGCGCGGAGGGCGAACTCTGCCTTCTTTTTTCTGCAAACTCTCTTTTGGCATTGTCTAGAAGCTCCTTCATGAAGGTTAGGTTGTGTTAACCGTCGGCATCCACAGCAATAACCTCTTTGCTATCCATTACTTGCTGGAGAGCTTACCACATCTTCAAGAGATAGTGAACTTCGCCGCTCAATCGTTACAAAAGATAGCCACGAAATTGCACATCGACGCCATGCGAACAGGCGCTTTGTTAGCTGGGATACGTTTCAAGTCAGTGTTAACCGCTATTGCAATTGTTGGACCGCTTTGCCGCCGCACTGCAAATTATCGAAAAACTTTGGATGAAAAACGTCCGCGCCATTAGGAAAATCGACAAATTCCAGCCTGACGGGCACGGAAAGGGAGTCGAGGCGGCCATCTCCGCCCCGGAGATTTTTCCACTCCACAATTTTGCTGCCGGGCAGGCGCGGTTCGGCATCACGCAATATGTGAAATAGCGCCCAAGCCCCGCCGCGCGAGGCGAAGGGCACGGAAACAGCGCCGATTTTGACCCTGCCAACGGCGCCTCCCGTTCCGCCGCTCGCTGCTGGCCAGGAAAACTGGTGCTGCACGGCGTTCGTCCATTCGAAAACCTGGCCGTCGACCTCCAAATGCACAAACGCATTTTGATACGCCGGATCTAATTTTGGCCGGAGGGTATAGAAGAATTGGGGCTGACTCGATCCTTTGGGGAAAAAGGCGTCGGTGATGGCTTGGGCGCGATTCAGAAAGTTGATCATTTCTCCAGTTGGCGGCAGCTTCGCGCCATCCTTGGCTTTCCACTGCGCGCCATCTTTGACCACTGAATCGGCGAGGGCATCGGCCTGAAACTTCCAGATGCTGCCGGAGCCTGGGGCGAACAAGCGGGAAAACTCGTCGAGACTCACATCGACCGTAGACGGCTGGAATGGGAATTTTCGCAAAGTGCCCGCGATGCTGTTGCAAAAGGCGCGCGCCGTTCCGTTCACCTTTTGGGCTGGGTCGACCGGCGTGGGAATCAAAGCGTGGGCTTGATCGATCGGCTGTTCCAGGAGCCGCACAACGGTGGTGTCAAGACCGTTGGTATTCGGCGAGAGGTGCTCCTCGAGTTGGCGCGCCGCGGCCAGCGCTTTCAAGTAATTCTGGGCGGCCGCTTGATAGACGGCGGGGTCGGAGGTAGTGTTGTGAGCAATTTGGTCCATCGATTGTCCCAGTTGGGCCAAGGCGTCCACATAGGCGAGATTTTTATCGGTAACCCAGACATCGCTCACCGGCGGAACAACCGATTGCACCGGCTGAAAGGCGTTGATGATGCCGGTGGCGGAATCGGTTTGCTTTAAGTCCGGGACGGAATCGTTCTTCAGTCCGAGTTTTTCTTTAGTCTTGTCGATCAGCGATTCGGACTTATCGATAAGGGAGGGCGCCGACGCTGGAAAGTAAGTATTTTTTGAAGTAAGCGCGAAAAGCGCTAGCAGGGGCGAGTTGTGTTGGGAGAGAATCTCCAGCTTGCGCGCCGCATCGGCTGCGCCGCTGAAGCGAACCACCGAAAAGCCGTTGACGAATTTCTGCCAGCGGTCGATGTAATCGCGCGCGAACGCTTGCTGAATTTTGCGCTCTACATCCGCATCTTGCTGATAGCTGGTGATCAGACCTTTTTGTTCGTCGATGCACGAACGGCCGGGCAGGTTGGTTTTCAGATCCTTCGAAGCGCTCTTGAGGTAGTTCCAACCGTCGGGAGTAAAGACACCGCTCACTTCCACGGGACCGTTCAGGACTTTGGGGTAGTTCGACGCTAGCGCGGCAAGCGACTGCGGCGCGGGGAAGCGTTTTTCGGCTTCAGTCAGGAGTGCCGCGTAAAGCCGGTCTGCGCCCTGAATGCTGCTCAGATAACCGCGCGCGTGGTCGACGGCATCAGCGTCCGGGACGAGGTGCACCGGATTGCCGGAAGGAAGTTCATTCGCGTAGAAATCAATCTGCCTGCCAGCTAGTTGCCGCCATTCGGAAGTGCTGGCCGGATTCGTCTCGTCGAGGGTCTGCTTCAGAACGCGGGACACGAAGGCGGGCTCCGGTTGGCAAGCGCCGGAGGTAATCATCAAGTGCGTTTTTAATAGAGTGGAAACTGCTCCGTAGTTGGGATCGTCTACGCCGGCCGTGGCTGGAACGGACTTGAGCTTGCCGACCATGGCATCGTTCAAGCCGCGCAGCAGCATCTCGCCAAAGCGCCGGAAGTAAAGATCCCGGGCCGGCGTAACCAGATCTTTGCCGCTATATAAACCCCAACGAAGACGCCAGGGAGGGCCATTGCGCTCGTAATCCAAAAGCTGTAACGCCTGGTCATGCAGTTTGTCGAGCGCCTTTAGGTCTTCGACCGTTGGGGCGCGCGTGGGGGCGGTCTCGGCATTATTAATGGAGTCGAGAAGATGCGAGTTGCCTACCCACGAACGGAGAAAGCAAAGGCAGAGCAGGAGACAAATAAAGCAAACCGCGCCACAGGCTGCCTTGCGATAGAGTTCAACTTGTGGATCGAGCGCGGAAACCGGTGCTTGAGGCATCACGGTATCCGGCAAGACTACGCCGGTGATCAGTTCGGGAATAAAGGCCCAGCGGCGAGTGAATCCCGGGCGTCCAGACCTGGCCGGCATAGCGGCTTGACGTGCCTGGTCGGCTTTTTTGAAAACTTGCGTGGCATCGCCTTGGAAGACGGCCGAGGCGTCGAATACACCGCTTTCCTCGCTCGATGGAGCGCGGCTGGCGGTTTCGGCAAAGGCGATTTGTTCTTCACAAGTGCCGGTGAAATAGTAGCCGCGTAGGAAAGGAGTGTGGCGCAGCGGGTGAGGGCGAAATACATCCACCAGGAATTGGACCACCGTCGGCCGGATGCGGCGCATTTCCCGCGGGAACTCATAAATGCCGGGCTTGCGGGCGGGGTCTTCTTCGCGCGCCAGATGGACCACCCGTCTCTCCGCCAGGCGATGCAGAAGCGGGCTGGTGGATTTGGTGAGCCGCTTGTTTTCGGCCTGCGCACTCACCGACTCGGGATTGCGGGCGTCAGGTGGCGCAAACGGCAACGTGCAACCAAAGATCTGGCCAAGCTCGGTACCGCGCAAGCGCCCGAAATAATCGGCGAAATAAGGGACACCATCGGTTTTTGTGGTGATCCAATAAACCGGGAACTGACGGCCGAACACTTCGGTGATGGCGCTCAAACGTTCGTGCCATAGGCTACTGAGACGATCCAACTTCTCGCGGCCTTGCGGGCTCAAAGCGCCCATGAATTCCTTCACATCGCCAAAAGCGAGAATGCCACGCAGATTCAAGCCGGCATCGGATTCCTTAAAGAGCCGCTGCCAGCGGGAAAGTTGCGAACCCCCACGCAGGGTGCGCAACAGGCTGGCCCAACGCCCCAGGTCTCCTGAAAAGGCCCTGCCACCCAGTTCGATGAAGAGCGCGTTCCTGGCCAGCCAGACGTTGCCAATGCGCGTGGGTATCACTTGACCGGCACCCGTCGGCTGACCACTGAGAGACACGGGTTCGAGACCTGAATTGAGGAGCGCGCTGGTCTTCCCCGCGCCTTCGGGACCCACCAGGAGATAAAGCGGAAGAGAGGAGAAGCGAGCTTCTGAGCCCGTTATCGATTTGGCCAGCGCGATTCTTGCTTCTTGGAGTAGGGCCAACAGGGCCGCATCGTCTTCGTGCAGCGAAACCACGGGCGTCGCCGGCTTGGCGCCGGACTTGGGTTTGGCAGCCGATCTCGCTCTGGCAATGCGCACCCAGCCCCAAAGCCATGAAAGTATGATCCAGCCGATGACCGCAATCAGCCCGATCGCCGTCCAGCGCAACCCAAAGACGCGAATGTCCGAAGGCTCATAGAGCAGCGCCCCCACCCAAACGAGGCAGACATAAAGGAAGAGGATCAGCAGTAGGCTTTTAATGGACATGGGCGTTTACAGAAGCTTGCCTGAGGCGCGCTGGGCTTCCCAAACAAGATCTAATTTCAGCAGAATAAAGCACAAGATAGTAATGACGGCCGCGCCCACCGCAATAAAAACATAGCGGCGCAACTTATTGGCGGCAGGCAGCGCGGCGGCCGCCGCCGGCATCACTCTGGCATCGGGCAGCGCGCCGTTTGGTGAAAGTAAATCGGGCTTGCCCCGGATTTCGTCAATTCGCCGGCGCGCCCGGTCCTTGATGGAGTTCAACTCGGCGCGCTGCCGTTCGGAATAGCGCCCTTCAAATCCCAACAATAGGCAAAGCGCATAAACCTCTAATACATCGGCCAAGTCGCGTGAATTGCGTCTTCCTAGAAGCTCGTCGAGCTTCTCAAAAAAAACTTCGCCGGCGTTTGCCACTTCAAGCAAATCTTGCGCCAGGCTCTGCCGGACCCACTCGGCGTGCGCCGCTTCGGAGGTATGCAGAACCACCGAATCTAGAAAAGCGATGACGGCCAAGCTGGCGTCCTTAATATCGTCCGCTTCATAACCAACGCGCTTGGCTTCACTCTCTGCATCAAGGAGCAGCTTCTTGGCCCGCGCGCGGAAACTTTCCGCTTCCGGTATCTGCTCGCGGCCTGCCTGCAAACGCACGATAATGGTGAGCAAACCCTGATATAAAAACGCCAAGCTTTCCGAAGAGCGCGAGGGCTCTACGCTCCTTCCCTCCTTCACGGCTTGGTCCGAAGTACTCATATTGATTCCTTGATAAAGTAAACACTACACCCTGATGGCAATCCTACGCAAGCTTTCCCGGTGCTCTCTGCAATTGAATCACCTAACTAGCGGAGGGCGCGCCTTTCGCCAGTTTCTGGCCGTTTGGATGGTAGCCGGAACGATTTACTGCAATCAAGCATACACGCAATCCACTACCACGGAAGCGCCATTAACAGTGGAGGAAGTGGTAAAGCTTAGCAAAGCCGGATTTTCGGAAGAGTTGTTGGTAACCAAGATCAAGAAGAACGGCAAGGCTTTTGATCTGAACCCTGACGAACTGGTTGAGCTACGAAGAGAGGGGCTTTCCGAAAATGTAATTAAGGTCCTGCTGGATCCAACAGCAGCCTACACGCCACCTGCGCCACCGCCAGTTACCGTACCCGCAAAAAAATATCCGGCCGATTCATTAGCCAGTGCGGTGCCGCCAGATCCCGGACTGTACTTCTTCTCCGGTAGCACGCCCTCGTCCGTCGACATAAAACTACTGTTGGGAATGCACAAGGGGAAGGTGCTGAAGAGCAAGGCCGTCGCTTATCTGGCCGGCCCCGCCGCGAAACTACGCATCAAGGCCGGCAAGCCTGTTTTCTATTTGCGCATGCCTGAGGGCAAGGAAATCTCAGACGTCATCCTAATCTCTTTGTTGGGCAAGGGCGACCGGAGAGAATTGGATGGTTTGCCCGGATCCAAGGGCGGCCTCAATTCCGATGATGTCGTGCAGTTTGACCATGCGGAGGTTGGGGCCAAGCTATTCAAGTTATCTCCACCGGCGCTTGACGAAGGCGAATATCTTTTCTTTTTCGCCGGTTCTGCAGAGCCAGATAAGGGGACTTACGGGAAGGGTTATGATTTCGGAATCGATGCGGCGGTGGTGGAAAAGAAGAAGTGAGCAGCGGCGGCGGGTTGGAATAAGACTTACGACAACCTCCGGGCTTCGTCTGCGAATGAGGAAGAAGCTACATTTATCTAAGTCTTGCAACCACTCTTAATTTTTATTTTTGGGCCGTTCAGCCAAACTAAAACCAGTAGGATTTCGAGTTAGCGCTTTGAACAATTCAGTGCGTCAAATGGCAGAGATGACGCTATAATTCGCAAATGAATAAAGAGGAAGGTTCTTAGTGCAGTTGCAGCAAGCTGAGTTTGTCTGATTGATCCTTCGAACGGCTCCCGGATTACGACTTATGAGTTCGAGCAATATTACCGCCGGAGCAGAGTTGCCGAAATTCGGCGCAATACTTACAGGCGGTACGAGCCGGGAGATGGAAGGGCGCATTCGAGCGCTTGACTGGTCGAAAACCCCGCTTGGCCCGATCGAGCGCTGGCCGCAGAGTCTGCATACAGTGGTTCACATCCTTCTGTCCTCGCGTTATGCCATGTGGATGGCGTGGGGCAGCGAGCTGACTATGTTGTATAACGATGCTTACAGGCCCACACTTGGCATTAAGCATCCATGGGCACTCGGGAAACCGGCTAGCACTGTTTGGGCGGAGATTTGGGCTGACATCGGGCCACGCATTGAGGCCGTATTGACAACGGGTAAGGCCACATATGACGAGGGCTTGCTGTTATTCCTGGAGAGAAGCGGCTTCCCGGAAGAGACCTACCACACGTTTTCGTACAGTCCTTTACTCAATGACGAAGGCCGCATCAGCGGCATGCTCTGTGTGGTAACCGAAGAAACCGACCGGCTGATTGGTGAGCGGCGCGTGCAGACCCTGCGCGAAGTTTCTTCGGCGCTGGCGAGCACAAAAACGCTGGAGGAAGTTGTCGGAGAGTTCAGTGAGCGGCTGAGTCTCAACAAGAAGGATTTGCCGTTCACGCTCACCTATTTATTCGCCGATAGCGGAGATGCACTGCTGGCGGCTTCCAGCGGAATTGCCAGGGATCATCCCCTTGCGAGCGGGTGTATTAAGCAGGGCTCCGATTTTCCATGGCCGGTGCACCGGATGCGCAGTCGTCCGGCCTCGGGCGTGATCGGGCACTTATCCGAGCAAGGCGATTTGCTGCCGGCCGGCCATTGGAACCGGCCGGTGGAACAGGCCGCCGTGGTGCCGATTAAACAGCAAGGGCCGGCCGGGGTGTTCATTGTTGGCCTGAATCCCTACCGGCACTACGATTCGGCGTACAGCGGTTTTATCACGCTGCTTTCGGGTCAGCTGGCCGCGGGCTTGGGCAATGCGCGGGCGTACGAAGCGGAACGGCGGCGCGCGGAAGCGCTGGCTGAAATCGACCGCGCCAAAACCACCTTCTTTTCAAACGTGAGCCACGAACTTCGCACGCCGCTGACGCTGATGCTGGGTCCGATTGAGGAGTTACTAGCCAGTAAGGGAAGGGAGAAAGGGCCGGGGGAGCGGGAACTCCTGCAGTTAGTGCATCGCAATGGGCTGCGGCTGAAGAATCTTGTCGATACATTGCTCGATTTTTCGCGCATAGAGGCCGGGCGCATGCAGGCGGCCTTTGAGCCGGTGGATTTGGCGCAATATACGGCGGAACTGGCGGCGAATTTCCGATCTGCCATGGAGCGGGCCGGGCTGGAGTTCCGGGTGGATTGCCAACCGCTTGCCGAGCCGGTCTACGTGGACCGAGAGATGTGGGAAAAGATCGTACTGAATCTTTTATCGAACGCGCTGAAGTTTACGTTTGACGGCGGCGTCAAAGTGGCGTTAAAGCCGGGGCCGCGAAGTGTGGAGTTAACGGTGCAGGATTCGGGCATTGGTATCCCTAAAGCGGAGCTACCGCACATTTTCGAACGCTTTTACCGGGTGGCAGGGGCCAAAGGGCGCAGCATTGAGGGAACTGGGATAGGGCTGGCGTTGGTTCAGGAACTGGTCAAAATGCACGGCGGGGCTATTAGCGCCCAAAGTGAAGAGCGAAAGGGCAGCACGTTTATCGTTGAGATTCCGCTGGGATCGGAACATCTACCGCACGATAAATTGAAACACGGTCAGTCTGATGCGGGAAGCCACGCGCGTTTAGATTCGTTCGTAACCGAGGCTCTGCGATGGCTGCCGGACGAGGTTAAGGATGACGGCCCGCCGCTTTCGGCACCCGTCTCGACGACTTTACCGTCACCCCTATTTGATCAAGCGACCGCGGTGGTAAGCCATTTGGAGCGAATCCTGCTGGCGGACGATAACGCGGATATGAGAGAGTATGTGGCGCGGCTGCTGGGCCAGCGCTACCGCGTGGCGACGGTGGCAAATGGCAGCGACGCGTTGAGGGCGGCGATCAGTGAGCCGCCCGATTTGATTCTTTCCGATGTGATGATGCCGGGCCTGGACGGTTTCAAGCTTCTGGGGGAACTGCGGGCGCGAAGGGAAACCGCGACCATCCCGGTGATTCTGCTATCGGCGCGCGCGGGCGAAGAAAGCCGCGCTGAAGGCTTGGGCGCCGGCGCCGACGATTATCTGATCAAACCGTTTACGGCGCGCGAGCTATTGGCACGGATCGGAGCGCACCTGTCGATGAGCCGGCGGAGGAAAGCCGCCGAACAGTCTCTACAGGAAACGCAGAATACCCTGCAGAGCTTTTACGACAGCTGCCCCTTTCTGATGGGGGTGGCCGAAATCGAAGGCGAAAATCTGGTCGAGATCTATGGCAATTCAGCGGCTGCAAGCTTTCTTGGCTCTGCGGAGCACGAAATTTTCAACCGCACAAGCAAAGAACTGGGATTGACTGGCGGCGTAAGCGCTCTTTGGTTGGAGCGGTTCCGCGAGAGCCAGGTGGAAAACCGTTCCGTTCGCTTCGAATATGAGCATCCGCGGGCGGACGGAAATTACTGGTTAAGCGCTTGTGTAAATTTCCTGGGGTACAGCCCTGCCGGACGGCCGCGCTTCAGCTATATTGCAGAAGACAGCACGGAGAGAAAGAAGAATGATGAGCGTTTGCGGCAATCGAATTTAGAATTGCGGCGGGCTAACTCGGATCTTGAACAGTTCGCGTATTCGGCCAGTCACGATTTGCGCGAGCCGCTGAGGCAAGTGGCCATATACAGCCAGTTGCTGGGTAAGAAGTACGCCGATAAGCTTGAGGGTAAAGGCGCGCAGTATCTGGAATACTGCATTGAAGGCGCGCATCGGCTGGAGATGCTGATCAGCGATCTGTTGGCGTATTCGCAAGCCACCAGGGCCGCCGATGATGTTTTGGAAGCGGTAAACATCCGTGAGGTGATCGACACGGTAAAGAAGAACCTCTCGACTTTAATAGAAGAAACTGCTGCGGAGATTTCGACTTACAATTTGCCGGTGATCTGTGCCAACTCCGTTCCGCTGCTGCACTTATTTCAGAACCTGATTTCGAACGCCTTGAAATACCGGAGCGAGAATCGGCCGCGGATAAGAATCGCCGCCAGCGAAGACGGCGACTATTGGCGTTTTGCGGTCGAAGACAACGGAATTGGAATTCGCAAGGAATATCAAAGCCAGATTTTCGGCATTTTCAAGCGGCTTCACAACCGGGAGGAGTATCCGGGAACCGGCATCGGCCTAGCGATCTGCCAGAAAATTGTGGAGCAATATGAAGGGCGAATATGGGTGGAATCCGAGCCGGGATGCGGCTCGACGTTTTATTTCACCCTGCCGCGGGGGAACCCATGACGATCAAAACACGACCATTTGTGCTTTTGGTGGAAGATAATCCAGCCGATTCGGATTTAGTCGAAGAAGCGTTTGCCGAGGCGCATATCGACTGCACGCTCTCTATCCTGAGGGACGGCGCGCAGGCTATCGAGTTTTTTGAACGGCTCGATTCGGGATCATCACAAGCATGTCCCGATCTGGTTTTGCTGGATTTGAATTTGCCGAAGGTGGGCGGAGATGCGGTGCTGGAAAGGGTCAGGTCGAGCCGCGCCTGCAAGAGCGTTAAAGTGCTAATCGTGAGTTCGTCGGACGCACCAAACGACAGGGAAAGGGCGATGCAATTAGGGGCGAGTGAGTATTTCCGGAAGCCGTCGAGCTTAGAGCAGTACATGGAGTTTGGGCCGAAGGTGAAGACACTGCTGTTGGGGGAAGAGAGAGCAGGGGCCAGAAGGCGTTGAAATTGATCCGGTAACATCTTTGTTCGAGGGATGAAGATGATTGTCGCAATGGGTTGGAAGATTGCCGCTTGGGGCAGTTTGGCGACGCTGGTTGTTCAGATGGCTGCGGGGCAGCAATCGCCGCCGCTGAATTGGACGGCGGAGCAAGACCATCAGAACATGATGGATCAGCTAGGCATCAAAGCGCTGCGCCCTGGTCCGAGTGGGAATGAGAAAGACGCGAATCACGCCAACTACGACGAAGGCAAGGCCAGTCCTTATGGCGATCTGCCGGATGCCCTGACGTTCAAGAGCGGCAAGAAAGTCACGTCGGCGGAACAATGGTGGAAGCGGCGCCGGCCGGAAATTGTGGAAGACTTCGAGCGCAAGGTGGTGGGCCGCGTACCGCCCAATGTGCCCAAAGTGATTTGGGCGGTGAAGACCACGAAGGATTCGAAGACGGGCGTGTTCCCCGTGGTCGAGAAGCAGTTGGTGGGACATGTGGACAATGCGGCGTACCCAGCGATGAATGTTGACATAGAGATGACATTGGTGACGCCGGGGAATGCGAAAGGTCCGGTGCCGGTGATGATTCTGTTCAGCAGCGCGCTGATGCGTCAGTTCATGGCGAGCCATCCGGAATTCAAAAAGATGTTGGGGAGCGATCCGCCCTCGACGGAACAGCTGATTGCCGGCGGTTGGGGTTATGCGCTGCTGGAGACGGGCAGTATTCAAGCTGACAATGGCGCGGGCCTGACGAAGGGAATCATTGGGCTGACTAATAAGGGTCAGCCTCGCAAGCCTGAGGATTGGGGTGCCCTGCGAGCGTGGGCGTGGGGTGCTTCGCGAGGCCTCGATTACCTGGAGACCGACGGGAGTGTGGATGCGAAGCGCGTGGGGATCGAAGGAGTTTCACGATACGGCAAGGCCGCGCTGATCGCCATGGCCTTCGATACGCGTTTTGCAGTAGCGCTGGTGGGCTCGTCGGGGGAAGGAGGGACTAAACCGCATCGGAGGAATTTCGGAGAGGAGGTGGAAAATCTCACGGCAACGGGCGAGTATCACTGGATGGCGGGCAACTTTTTGAGATACGGCGCGTCCGAGGCTTCCTTCGGACGTGAGAATGCGAGTAATCTGCCGGTAGACTCGAACGAGCTGATTGCGCTGTGCGCTCCGAGGGCGACCTTCATCAGCTATGGGATTCCCGAGATGGGAGACGCCCCATGGCTGGACCAGCGAGGAAGCTTCATGGCGACGGTGGCGGCGGGCGCTGTGTTCCGGCTATTGGAGGCAAAAGACCTCGGAATAAGCGAGGATTATCAGACAGCGAAGATGCCGCCGGTGAATAGCGGGCTGCTGGCCGGCAGGCTCGCGTGGCGGCAGCATGATGGAGGCCATACCGACGCGCCAAACTGGAAGTACTTCATCCCTTGGGCGGACAAGGCGCTCGACTATCATCCGACGCGCTGGAAACTGCCGCCTTATGAGCCGGTTTTCAGAACGGATGCGAACTCGCTGGTAGCACATTCCCAATTGCTCGCAAAGGCGAAGCATGGTGGAATTGACGTCTACTTCGAGGGCGACTCCATCACGCGGCGCTGGGATGCGCTCGACTATCCACAACTGCGGGCCAATTGGAAAAAGAATTTCTTTGGTTGGAACGCGGCCGATTTTGGATGGGGCGGCGATCAAACGCAGAACATTCTGTGGCGCTTAGAGAACGGCGAGTTGGACGGCGTGAACCCGAAGGTCGTCGTGCTACTTGCGGGAACGAATAACATTGGCGACCTAGCTGAGAAGAGCGCGGTGAGGGCAAGAGTAGAACTCACGCAAGGTGTCATCAGCATCGTGCATCTCCTTCAGACCAGGGTGCCGCGGGCGACGATCATCGTAATGGGTATTTTTCCAAGGAACGATAATATGGCGGCGATGCCGCTGATAAACGCTGTCAACCAAAATCTGGCGAGGTTTGCAGACTCCAATAAGATCCGATATCTGAACATCAACGACAAACTCGCTGGCCCCGACGGGAAGTTGTTTGAGGGCATGATGAATCAGGATGGGCTGCACCCGACGGTGAAGGCGTATCAAATTTGGGCGGACGCATTGAAGCCGCTTTTCAAGGATTTACTGGGGCCGCCGGCGGAAGCCGATCAACCGCCGGAGGCGACGGGCGATCCGGCGGCTAGAAAGTGATCAGAGTTACAAAGTTTTGAATCTTGGCGGCTGGTTCTTTCGTATTTGCTGCTATATGCCGCCGGTATTGTCTCTGCTGCTATCGCTTTTCTTTGCGCCTGGGGCTGAGGTCGCACCGGCGCTCAGCGCGGCTCAGATCATGCAGCGCGTTTCCGAAAATCAAGACCGTTAGCAAGCCGAGCGTAATCACTTCATCTATCAGCAGCTAATCCACCGAACAGAGCGGCACAAAAACGGCGAGCTGATCAAGGAGGAGTTTTGGACATATACGGTTGTCCCAAACCCGAAGGGAACGGAGAAGAAGCTCATCTCAGTAAAGGGCCGTTATCTGAAGGGCGGTAAATACCTATCGTTCGAAGGGGAACCTGTTCCCGAGGCAGGTCTATTAAACGTTGTTTTTGATGACGACGATAAATCCGCGCGTGACGGCCTTGATTCGGATCTCTTTCCACTCACTCGCGAAAAGCAGAAGGAATACACTTTCGAACGGGTAGGCAAACGAATCATCGAAGGACGCCCTGCTTATGAGATCCAATTCCATCCCATCGACCGGCACGACTATGGCTGGACCGGTGAGGCCTTGATCGATCAGGAGGAATTCCAGCCGGTTCATGTCTACACCCAGCTTTCGCGCAAACTTCCGCTGGCCGTGCGAGCCATGCTGGGCACGGACGTCCACGGCCTTGGTTTCAATGTCCAATACACGCGGGTGGATAAGGACATCTGGTTCCCGGCATCCTACGGAACGGAATTCGCGGTTCACGCCCTCTTTTTCCTGAACCGGACCTTCACTGAGTCGACCGAGAATACGGACTTCCGGCGCGCCACGGTGGATACTCACATCGAATATTCAAAGTGACGGACGCGTTCGCGGGGCCTCTGCGCGGTTTCGCTTAAGATTGCAGAATGGGCGCTGCGTTGGGTTTTGACGGGAGTGACTGGGTGGTTTTTTCGCTGGCAATCATATTGATTGGGTTGCTGGCTGTGAGGAAGCTTGCCGCGTCGTTGGCGCTAAGGATGAGTGAACACACGGGGCTTTGCATGGGGCTTTTGTTTAGCCTCGCAGTAGTGCTGAGAGTTGTGCTGCTGCCGCGGCATCCCGTGCCGATGGCGAGCGGGGCGGATGATTTCAGCTACCTTCTCTTGGGCGATACGCTGGCGCATTTCAGGCTGGCGAATGCCATGCATCCGCTGCATGAGTTTTTTGAAGCGGTGTTCATTTTGCAGCAGCCGAAGTATGCGTCGATCTATCCGCTGGGGCAAGGTATCGTGCTTGCGTTCGGGAAGTTGGTCTTTGGGAGTTATTGGACGGGGGTGCTTCTCGCAAGCGGGGTATTGTGCGCGCTGTGTTACTGGATGCTGCGAGGGTGGGTGGCACCGATCTGGGCGCTGGCCGGAGGGCTGCTCGCGGTGATGGAATTTGGGCCCTTGAATCCATGGGTGAACAGTTATTGGGGAGGGTCGGCTTCGGCGAGCGCGGGGTGCTTGGTGTTCGGGGCGCTGCCGCGACTGAGAAAGTCACAGCGAATACGCGATGGATTGCTGCTGGGCTTGGGCGTTGGCTTGGAGATATTGACGCGGCCGTTTGAAACGGTCTTCCTGGGTGTGGCGGTGTTGGCGTACTGTGCAGTGGCGTTTCGAGACGAATGGCGGGGGTTTGTCAAGCCAGGGACGGCGGCGCTGTGTATCGTAGCGGCGGCTTTGGGTTTGACGCTGCTGCAAAACAAGGCGGTGACACAGAGTTGGTTGACGATGCCCTACATGCTCAGCCGCTATCAATACGGCGTGCCCGCAACGCTGACATTCCAGGCAAACGCGGTGCCGCACCGGCAAATGACGGCAGAACAGGCGCTGGATTATCAGGCGCAATCAAAAATTCACGGACCGGGAACGGACAGTTTTGGAATGTATCTAAGAAGGCTGGCTTACCGTTTCCGCTATCTGCGTTTTTTCCTTTTGCCGCCACTGTATTTTGCGCTGCTGCCGTTTGCGCGGAGTTTGAGAGATTGGCGATATGTTTGGGCGGTGGGAACCACTGTTCTGTTCGCGCTGGGAACAAACTTCTATCCATACTTTTATCCGCAATATTTAGCGGCGATGACTTGCCTGTTGCTGTTGTTCAGCGTGGAGGGACTCGCGAGGCTGGCGGAAGGCCCGAGGATGTTTGTGTGGCTGCTGTGTGCGGCTTCGTTCGTTTTCTGGTTTGCAGTTTACCTGCTGCCGCCGTCTTCGATTACAACTTATCAGAGCTGGAACTATATCAATTGGGGCGACCCACAGGGGCGCACCGCAGTGGAGGATCAACTGGCTCAGAATCAGGGGCAGCAGCTCGTTTTTGTGAGATACTCGGCAGCGCACCGTTTTGAAGAGTGGATTCACAACGAAGCGGATATTGATGGAGCGCGCATTGTGTGGGCCAACGATTTGGGTACCGAAAAAAATGAGAAATTGCTGCGCTATTATCCAAAACGGACAGCGTGGCTGTTAGAGCCGGACGCGCGGCCTCCCACTTTAAATCCCTATGCCAGCGAGACGAGCCCCTTCATTACGGTACATTGATGCCTCCCGATAGCACGGTGGGATTCGCTGCCGCCGATTGGGTGCTATTTTTTGTCACGGGGTTGTTCCTTCTGGCGGTTGGCTGGAACGCCCGGCTGCAGCAAAGTTTTGAGCGCTTCGCGGAGAGACGTTACCGTTGCGCCGGGCTGTTCTTCGTGCTGCCGATGGTGCTGCGGCTGGCGCTGCTGGTGAACGATCCGCAGCCAGTACCCGACAGTGCCCAAGACTTCAGCAATATGCTGATGGCGGACACATTGCTGCATGGGAGGTTGACCAATCCGCCGCATGCGCTGCCGGAGTTCTTTGAGACACAACGGCCTCCGTCTTCGCTCGACATGGGTCTGACGCTCGCAATGGGACGATTCGTTACGGGCGAGCCGTGGGCGGGAGTGTTGCTCGCGAGTGGAGTGTTCTGTGCCGGGTGCTACTGGATGCTGCGAGGATGGGTTTCGCCGGAGTGGGCGCTGTTAGGAGGGATGTTGGCGGTAATGGAGTTTGGTCCCTTGTGCCGATGGGCGAACTCGTATTCGGGAGGTTATATGACTGCCATCGGAGGTTGCGTGGTATTTGGCGCGCTGCCGAGACTAAGTTCGAGAATAAGAACACCATGGCGGATGGCTCTTTGGGCATTAGCGGCAATGACGCCCCTGGTTTTGATTGTAGCGTCAAAAAATGCGCTGTCACATGTCCCAACATTGGCGAGTTTGGCGGTTTACCGGTTTTTCTTCTTGCCACCGCTCTATTTGGCATTGGCGAGCTTCGCTGTCTCGTTGCGCAAGATGAGGATGAGGTGGGTTGCCGCGACGGTCGCTGCGTGCGCTTTGGCAGCAAGCATTTCTCCAGGGTACCAGCCAAACGCGCTGGCGAGTTTGACATGCCTGTTTGTGCTGATTAGCGTGGTGGGCTTGCGGCAAATAAGCCGCGTGCGCACCTTGGGAGGCGAGATTGTTCGCGTACTGATGGTGCTCTGTGTGGCGCAGTTTCTGTTTCTGCCTTACGAACCGGCTGGTTCGGTGCGGCAGGGCAATCAGCAACGGCGAAATTTGGTGCGTCGGGAGTTGGAAAAGATCAACGGCCCCTTACTGATTTTCGTCCGCTATGGTCTGCGGCATCTGAAGCAGAATGAGTGGGTGTGGAACGATGCCAATATTGATTCGGCGCGCGTGGTCTGGGCACACGATCTGGGGGCAGAGAAGAATGAGGAGTTGATGCGCTATTACCCGAGCCGAAAAGTGCTGTGGTTGAAGGCGGATGAGTTCATACCGAGGCCGGTTCCGTATCAGGCGCAAAAAAACTTGGAATAAGATAGAGACTCCAGTTCACCATGACATACACCGGCAAGTTGATTAATGAGAATGCCCAGGTCTCGATAGAGGACGGCCCAATCTTGGCGGTGCGCGGGCCAAATCCGATCGCCACGGCGGCCGGACAATTTGCCAGGTGGGGACAAACGCAGCCAGTGACGGTGACCGGCGACCCGGGGACGGTGGATAATATCAGCGTCGTGTTTGTGACCAATATTCAATGGGCCGCGCAGACAGCGGCAGCCGCGATGGCTGACGATACAACGGACGGGAGCGTAGAAGCTCTGAGCGATCCGATAGCACCGCCGGCGCAGACAGCGCCTCCAACAAAGTCGACCGCCAAGAAGGCGCAAAGGAAGCGCCAGTGACGGAGACGCATCGCTTGCCGACAGCGCTGCTAGTTGCTTGCACGCTGGGCTTCAGCCAGAGCGCCGGTCCCGTGGTCGAGACGCCTGAAAAAGCGCAGAAACTACTCAGCTATGCGGAGAAGATGGAGATGGACGCCAAGCTGGCAATTACCGCGGGAAGATTGCATGCTCCGCCAGATATTCACGGCAACCGGCCGGTTGGTGACACGAATGCGGAGCAACTGATCGATCAGCGAGCGGCTTCAAACAACGGTATCTATGTGGACCAACCTAAGGTTTACGATGATGCCCTGCTCCAGCAAATGCTGGGATCGGCGCAAAGCCAGTTGGCATCGCTGCAAGGGTTTGACCAAGGCACCCTCACTCGGTCTTTGGGAGCAATTACCGGGGCCACTCAACAGATCTCGGGATTCGGCGTGTCGGGAGGTGTGGAACCTCCTATAGTAACAACGGCGACCGAGACGACCCAATCTCCTTTCACATTGCCCTCCGCGGGGGCGCCCGCGCCCACCACAGCCCTGCCCACATCGCAAGCGCCTTCGGCCTCGGATGTTTTGAATGAACAACTGCAGATTACTTCGCAGATAGCGAATCTGCGGCTGCTGTTGGAAGGATCGCTCTCGGATCAAATCATGACGGGAGCCCATGAAACATTTGCCAAGCCCCGGGTGACACTCGGATTTCCGGTGGTGATTACACCCGCCAGACGGTATCGGAACGCGGTAGCAGTGGTGGAGGTGTTTGCCGAGACGAGCAGAACAAATGACGCGAGCGTGGGCGGAGAGCCACCCTCGATTACGGCGCTGCTACCACAGGAGAAGACCTACAATGTGGCGTCTATCTCGGACAAGAGCCTGTCGCTCGGTACCGGAATCGCGTCGGGCTTGGCGGGAGTGTCGGCCACTTTCTTGTGGGGCCACAAGCAATATTTCATTGTCAAAGACCAAGATACGCTTGGAGTGCAATTCGAACCTTCGGAGGCGGAGAAGGCGCTATTGGCATCGCAGGGAGTGGATACGCAGCGGTTGAGGTCGTTTTCATGGCAGTTCCGGCCGGTGTTGGGGCGGAACTTCGTGGAGGCGGGATCGCGCCAGGTGTTTGTGCAGTTGGCGTTCCCCGGGCGCGACAGTGTGAGCGTGAAATCGTTCGGTCAGATTCGCGTGCGCACGTATTGGCGGCGGGTCGATCCGAAGACCGGAGTGCTACGAGAAGTGGTTCCGGGGTCGCTGGCGGAGAATGCGGTGAATCCAATTCCCAACTACGACATGCGGCAGGAGTATGGCGCGGTGGCAGCGTTCAACCCAACTTGGATGGAGGATTTGGGCACGGGCCGGATGTTGATCAAGCTGCAAGGGCGCTTATTGCCGGGAACTTATTTGAGGGTGGGATCGACTATCATTCAGCCGGGCGCGAACGGCTTGCCCGCGGACTTGAAGACGACGCGCTTTGTGGCGAGCATTGCGGATCTGGCGACGTTGAAGACCTTTATAATCTCGCGGGACGGCACGGAATATCCGCTTAAGATTCAGCGTGGAGCGGGAAATAATTTTACGGTGGACCGGTCGCTGGTAACGGTGAACGAGTTGGATAACGGGACGTCTCTCTTGCGGGTTCCTATCCGCAATTTCGACGCGAGCCAGGACGTGCCGCCGGTGATGGTAATTGGCGCAAAAGTGTACGGCTACTCCGATGCGCCGATTGAACGAGACTGCTCGAGCACTACGAATAGCTGCGTGCTGTCGGTGACTTTACCTAGCGGGCTCCTGACATCCAACCCGGTTGTGAGATTGAACGCGTTGATGGTGGATGACGATGGAATCGCGCCCGAGATGCGCACTTTGAATTTATTTCCGGACAAGTTGGAACAGGAGAAGCTGGTTTATTTGACGCAGGATAAAGACAGCGCGACCTATCTGCTGTTTGGGCATAACTTAAGTGAGTTAGAGGTGGTGTGGCCGCCCGCGAGCAGCGGCGCGCAGGTGCTGACGCCAACCGGCGCGGACTCGCCGAAGCTCGTCAAAATGCCGCTGGATTTTGCCAAGCAATCGAGCACGCTAGTCCTGAAACGGCCAACGGGGCAGCCGTTTATGGTAGGGCTGAGTGCGCCGCCGGCGAGCGAGGCCGGTGGCGCGGCAGCGGCGGCGGAAGCGAAGAATGCGCCCAAGTTTCAAGAGCGCATTGTGACGTACACGGATGAAGCGACGATTGTGGGCGGCACGGTGAAGTCGATCCTGGCGGTGCTGTTCAACGGGAAGAAGCTGAGCACGGAATTGACGCCGGATGGTTTGAAAGTGAAGGGGTTGGTGGCGGCGGGGATTTCGACGGCTCCGAAGACGCAGGAGATTACGCTGGTGACGCCGGCGGGGACACGCAAGATAGCGCTGGAAGTGGTGACGGGGAAGGTGGAGGTGATTCAGAGGTAGGGTTGCGGTGTCACCCGAGATCCCGTATATACATTTGTATAGGCCTTTGCTAGAATGAAACTTCAGATCAGCGGGTTTGATTGGGATGATGGCAATCGTGCGAAATGCCAGAAGCATGCGGTTTCGATTGAAGAGATCGAAGACCTGTTTGCACAGTCGCCGCGGATCGCACCCAGTCCAAAGCACTCGGAAGAAGAGGATCGGATGATTGCCGTAGGGAGAACGAGTTTGGGGCGGGCGCTATTTGTGGCGTTTACCATACGGGCGAAGAACAAAGGCCGGTTCATACGCCCGCTTACGGCCCGGTATATGCACGCGAAGGAGGTCGCCGCTTATGAAAAAGAGAGTTCCGCAGTTGAAGACTGATGAGCAGGTCGAGGCTTTTCTAGCCCAAGATCTTTCTAACCTTGATTACTCGCAGTTCAAATCTATCGAGTTTGAATTCGAAAAGAAAGAGGATCAGATCAACATGCGTATACCGAAGCGATTGCTTACCGCAGTGAAGGCGCGGGCAAAAGCGCGCGGTATTCCTTATACTCGTTTCATTCGGGAAACTCTTGAGCAGGCAATCACCGCCTCAAAGTAACAACGGCCGGGCAACATGGCCATTGGTTTGTGCCTCAGCGTTTCGGGAAAGCGCTGATTTGGTCATCTCCAGCATGGTGATTGGCCGTTCCTCATGAGGGAATTCGCGTTCCACTTTCCAACAATTTTGCGGGTAGAAATTTACAGCCGATGCATTCGATTTGGCAACGCGAAGGCGGAATACCGCGCAACCGCGGCCGGCTATCTCAGCTTCCCCCCTCGCGAGCAGTTTTCGTCCGATACCTCAGCCCCGATTTTCTTTAAGAACCCACAAATCACTAACCCACTGTTGGTGCGTCAATACCATTCCCGACGACCTTATCCCGGGCCATCACGGACAGGCGGGAATATCTCCTGAAATGGCAGTCCGTTTGGAAAAGGCAGGATGGTCGAACGCGGGCCACTGGCTGCGGACGCAATCGGCCCACGATCTGGTTACTAATCACGCAAGAGCCCGCTGGCCGAACGAAACAAATGGTAGGGCTTTGAGAATTGGCCGCACCGGGCAAGGAGGGCCTGTTACGGGCGGCGGCGCGTGTTACCATCAAAAGAGTGTCTGGAACTTGCGGCAAATAAAGACCGAACAAGCTTCTTAACCAGCAAATTCCAGGCGTGGTAGCGCCCTGAGTCTTCGATAGTACCCGCGTGTTGCAGATTCTTCCATCCATTTTCGCCGCCGATTTCACACGTCTGGGTGAAGATGTCCGCCGTGTGGAATCGGCCGGCATTCAAATGCTGCATGTGGACGTGATGGACGGGCATTTTGTGCCTAATTTTACGGTCGGCACGCCGATTACTGAATCCCTAAGCCGCTTTACGCACGTCAAACTGGATCATCATCTTATGATTGAAGATCCTGATACGTTTGCGCCCATCTTTATTAAAGCGGGGGCCGATTGCGTGAGCGTGCATTACGAAGTGTGCCGCAATCTGGACCGCACGCTGCACATGATTCAGGATCATGGGGCGAAGGCGGGGGTGGTCATCAATCCGGCGACTTCGGTTAGACTGCTGGAGAATGTGCTGGACGTGGCGGACTATGTGCTAGTCATGAGCGTGAATCCGGGCTATGGCGGCCAAAAGTTCATTCCGAATACACTAAGTAAGGTTCGCGATTTGGCGCGGGTGCGCGCTGAGCGGAACCTGGGGTTTGCCATTGAAATAGATGGTGGGGTAGGGCCGGAGAATATTGCCGAAGTAGCAAAGGCAGGGGTAGATTGGGCGGTGGTGGGAACGCATGTGTTCCGCGCGGCCGATCCGGCGCTGGCGATACGCGATATGCTCAAAACCGCCGAAGAGGCGTTGTCAGTTAAGGTATAGCTCTCATATGTCTTCATCATTTTCCATGCCGAAACGCGCGTTATACGTGGCATTCTCGTTGGCGCTCTTTTCGTCTTGCGTTCACAAAAAGTACGAGACGCCGATTGCGAAACAAACGCAGCAGCCGGACAAGATTCTGTTTGATTCGGCGATGCACGATATCGAGCGCGGGCGCTACGAAATCGCGCGCATCTCGCTGCAGACGCTGATGAATACCTACGAATCGAGCGAGTTTCTAGCCAAGGCGAAACTGGCGATTGCCGACAGTTGGTTCCGCGAAGGCGGCGGCAACGGTTTGGCTCAGGCGGAAGCGGAATACAAAGATTTCCAGCTCTTCTATCCGCAGATGGAGGAATCGGCGCAAGCGCAGAAGCGCATTTGCGACATCCACTATAAGCAGATGGATAAGAGCGACCGGGACATTATCCAGACTTTGCGCGCGGAGACGGAGTGCAAGGATTTGATTACCCAGTATCCGAACAGCAAGTTTGTGCCGGAGGCGACGCAGGAGTTGCGGGAGATTCAGGAATCGCTGGCGGCGCACGAGTTTGCGGCGGGCGATTATTACCACAGCCGGCAAATGAATCCGGCGGCGGCAAACCGCTTGAACGCGCTGGTGGATCAGTTTCCGTTGTATAGCGGCGCAGGTTTGGCGTTGCTCGAGGCAGGCGATTCGTATTCGAAAATGGGTCCCCGGTTCCGCAAAAACGCGGGCGACATGTTTAGCCGCATTGTGCGCGATTATCCGCTGAGCCCGCAGGTGAAGGAAGCGACGAAGCGTTTGCAGGAATTGGAGATGCCGGTGCCG
>Ga0302140_10000826_pt1 | contig 40756 bp, 32 predicted proteins | sample I_Bog_E1_1_FD_202095 | JGI IMG/M metagenome (GOLD analysis project Ga0302140, IMG submission 202095) | Peat permafrost microbial communities from Stordalen Mire near Abisko, Sweden - I_Bog_E1_1 | ecosystem: Environmental > Terrestrial > Soil > Wetlands > Peat | place: Sweden: Abisko, Stordalen...
GTCGGCTTGATGATTGTCTGCTCACCCGCGGAGTAGCTCTGCTCGATCAGCACCGGCTGCTTTTGCCCATTGGTCCCAAGTGAGTTCTGTGGCACGTACACCGGCGTCGCTTGCCCATCCGGCATCTGCCCGGCGTTCGGACTCCGGTTCGCCGTCCCCGCAGGCATCGGCAGCGGATCGCCCGACGGAGAATTCAACCACTGATTCGGTCGCGGCCACACAGCCTGCCCCGCGTTCAATCCACCCGCCGCCTCGGCTGACGCTTTCACCTGCGAGTTCGGGTGGTATCCCGGCAACGGTGGCACTCGGCTCGCCGTCGTTGCTGTGTTCCGCGGATCGAGCAGACGTTTCACGTCGCCAGTCGCCGCAAGGCCCACACCTCCCTGCCCCGCCATACCCGCATCCAGTTGCGATACCGCCGATCCCGGGGGCAGTGCGGCCAGTGACGCCCGCCAAAAGTCCGCTGCCCTCTGCGCATTGCCCCGCGCCTGCTCAAACCGTGCCGCCTCGCTCAGTATTCCCGGATCGTTCGGGAACTTCGCCAGCGCCCGCCGCAGCCACCCCTCGGCCTGGATCATATCCGTAGCCCCCAGCGCCGCGCTGATCGCCGCCTGGTAATCCTGCGGGCCGGCGTCCTCCATCGGAATCGTCTTGAATAATCTCAGCGCGTCCGCTGAGCGACCAACCTTCGCATACGCCCCAGCCACAGCCCGGCGTACCGTCAGGTTGTCGGGATAGTTCTGCGAAGCCGCCTGCAGCAGTTGCACGCCTTCCGCCAGGTGTCCGCCATTCAGGTCAGCCTCCGCGCGCTTCACTGCCCAGTTCGCCCAGATCGTCTCCACTTGCCCGCGCTGCCCACTCGTAAGGTCCGCCCGCGCATCCAGCCGCTGCAACACCGGATACAGCAGCGTTTCATCTCCCGTGTTGTAGAGCAGCCATGCGTGCTGCACCTCCAGCGCCGCAGGCGGCGGGCTGCGACGCAGCAGATAGTAATTTTCCACCCGGTTCAAAGTCTGCGTCGCCCGTCCAAAATCACCCACCGCCAGGTAGAGGCTCGCCTCCCCCTGCACAAAGTCCAAATCCACTTCCAACTGCTGCCGCACGTCCGGCGGAATCTTGCCCAACTCCGCCATAGCCTCCGTGTTCTTACCCCCCGCCATCAGTGAGAAGATCAGCCCCTTCCACGCATCCGATGCCATCGAGTGCGGCGCGTTCGCTGAGAGTTGCGCCTCCGGTGCCAATCCCGGCGTCTGTCCCACCGCTTCTGCTGACGCCATGCTCGCATGAATCGCCGTCACCATAAGCCGCCGCGTCGCTCCCGATGCACCAACAGACGCACGCATCAACGTCCCTTGCGCCAGGAACCGATACTGCATCGGCAACCGCCGCATCTGGCTTGTAGTCCTGAACTCAAGCGATCCGCTCACCAGCCGCGCCCCGCGTTCAAAACCTCTGCCTGGTCGCCCCGAGCTTCCCAATCGCCGCGTCAGTCTCTGTTCCTGAAACATCTGCTGGGTCGAACCGTTCCCCGACAAAGGCTGCTGCCCAAATCCAGATGGCGCCCCTGCTCCAGAGCCTGTGCCCGATGCCGGCCCCGTCACCAGCGGTGCCGCCTGCTTCTCCGCCGGCTTCACCGGCGCCGACCCATCGTATGGATCAGGCCCATACTTCGGCAACGGCGGCAACTTCGTCGTCTTTGCAAATGGCTCATTGTTCGGGTCCAGCAGTTGTTGCAGGTCCGCCGCCGTCACCGCACGATGCGCTTTCAAATCCTGTTCCGGATAAACCAGAATGTGCGCCAGCTTCTCTGTTGGCGAGGTCGACGGCATCGCCGCAAGCGCTGCACGATAGTAGTCCGCAGCCCGCTGGTTGTCGCCACGCGCCTGCTCAAACCGCGCCGCCAGCGACAGAATCGCCGCGTCTTTCGGGTACCGCTCCAGCCCCTGCCGGAGCCAGATCTCTGCCTGCGCCTTGTCGTTCGCTGCCAGCGCCGCTCCAATCGCCCCTTGAAAATCTCCCGGCGTCGCGTCCTGGAACTCAACCGTCTTGTAGAGCGCCAGCGACTCCTTCGCCCGTCCCACTTGCACAAATCCGCCCGCCACTGCCTTCCGCACCGTCACGTTGTCCGGAAAAGCCTGCGACGCGGCGTCCAGAATATCCACCGCCCGCGTCACGTTCCCGTTATCCATCGCGATGCTCGCCCGCCGAACGCTCCAGTTCGCCCAGATGTCCTGCACCGTCTCGCGCTGCGCTACCGTCAAATCGGTTCGGCTGCCCAGCCGCATCAGCGCCGGGTACAACATCCGGTCATTCCGCGTATTGAACAGCAGCCACGCATTCTGAATGTCGATAGTCGCCGGCGGCTCCATCTTCAGCTTCGCGTAATGAGCCTGCACCCGTGCCATCAACTCCTGCGCGCGCGCCGTGTCGCCTGTCGCCGCGTACAGGCTCGCCTCGCTCTGCACAAACTCGATATCGCCATCTAGCTGCTTGCGCACAGCCGCTGGAATCAGCCCAATCTGCTGCAGCGCCTCGCTGTTGTGATTCGTCGCCATCAGCGCGGCGATCAATCCCTTCCACGCATCGGCGCGGTCCGCATGATCCTTCAACGCCGCCTGGTAAATCTCGTACGCCTTCGCCGTCTCGTTCCGCCGCAGGTAAATCCCCGCCAGCTGCATCTGCACGTCGAAGCTCAGGCTTCCACCATTCGCGCTCTGGATCTTCGCCGCCCTCTCCAGCATTCCCTGCGCAATCTCAAACTGGTTCGCTTGCTGATAGATCGCAGCCAGCATCGAGAGAAACGCCGGATCTGAAAGCGCAGCCTCATACGCAGCCGGTGGCATCTTCTCCACATCGCTGATCGCCAGCGTGTCCTGCCCCAGCAGATGATGCGCGCTGATCAAGCCCGACCACGCCGATTGATTCGTCGAATCGGCCTCCAGCAGTTGCGAGTAGATCGCCGCTGCCTGGTCATAACGCTTGGCTTCCATCAGCACGCCCGCCATCTCCAGCCGAACATCTGCCTTCAACGTCGATCCGTTGTCCGGATACGGCAACGCCAGCGCCTCGGTCAGTACGCGCTCCGCATCCGCATTTCTGCCCTCGGCCCGATAGATCGTCGCCAGCGTCCGCAGATACTCCGGATCACGGTTCAGGGCCGCCCGCACCGCTGTCGGAGTCCTCCCCACCACTGCCATCGCCTGTTCATTCTTGCCGTCGCGCGCGTACGCCAGGAACAACCCCCGCCAACCTTCCGTCGATCCCGGCTGCAGCTTGATGAGTTGCTCATACAGCTCAGCCGCCGCGGCATAGCGTTGCGCCTTCACCATCAGCCCAGCCAGCCCCATCAGCGCCTCGGGCGAGTTCGCGCGCATGCCCAGCGCCTCGCGGTACTTCGCCTCCGCCACGTCCAGTTGGTTGTCCTGGAATGCCTGGGCCGCCTGCGACATCGTGTACCAGAAATGCGAAGTCGCCAGCGCATCGTCCACGGCCTTGCTCGTGTACCCGCTCTCCTTCGCCTGGTTCAGGAATCCAATCGCCGCGCCAAAGTTGTTCTGCTGCATCCGCAGAAAGCCCATCCCCGCGGCCATGCGCCCGTTCTGCGGATCGGCCGCCAGAAGTGCCGCAAACCGCTTCTCCGCCTCGTCCAGTTGATGGCGGTTCAGCGCCTCAAACGCCGCCCGCTCCTCCGGTGTCTTCGCAATGCCGCTGTTCATCTGCCCCAGCGTCACTTCGTCTTTCGCCAGTTGGCTCGCCAGTTCCTTGTCCTGCGGATGCTCCTTCAGATACGCCCGCAACTCCGCTGCCGATCCCGGATTCGCAGCATCCCAGATCAGCGCCTGCCGTAGCGCGTTCTGCGCCGTCGAGTCCTTCGGGTGCTCCTTCAGAATGCGTATCCCCTCGGCACGCGTCTTCTGGTTGTAGGTCAGCATCGTGCCCAGTTCGATCGCGTAACGTTCGTCCGTCGGATTGCGCTGCACCAGCCCGCGCATCCCGGCCATCGCTGCATCTTTGCCTGTCGCTGTTCCGTAAAGTGTCTGGTAATACGCCAGCGCGATCTCCCCATCCGGCGGATGGTCCCCATAGAGTTGCCGGTACACGCGCATAGCCTCGTCGTTCCGGCCTTCTTTGGCCAGTTCGCCGGCCTTACCCAGTTGTTCGTTCTCTACATGTGTACTGGGCAGCGATTGGATCCGCGCAATACTCGGATCGTTCGGGTAAGCGCTGCGCAGCTTCTCCAGCGCCTCCCCTGCCTTGTCCGAACCCATCAACTTCAGGTCGCGCGCTACTCCGGCCAGCGCATCTAGGTTCTTTGGTTCGGAAAGCAGAATCTGCTGCCACTCCTGGAGCGCCATGTCCGGCCGGCCGCGAGCCTCGAGTGCATGCGCCTTGTCCACAAGCACCGATCTAGCCTCGGAACTCGATGAACTGGCGCCGCTCTTCCCTGCATTTTGAGCGCCTTGCGCGGTATTCTGGGCGAGGTTGACTTGGAGCGCCAGCAGCAGGCAACTCGCAGCAATCGGTCCTCGGCTCCAAGCCCCCTTGAACACCCTCATTCCCGCTTCCATCCTACGTTCAATTCCCCACTCGGACCAAAGCTGAATCTACCCTCTATGAATCCCGTGGAGAACAAGGCAAGATTCTGATCGTAATACGCCAAGTCCTTTCCGTACAATCCCGAACCCGCATCACGCATCTTGCTCAGCCGCACCGTTTGCCGAGCGCTCTCCTTTGACTGCTCAGGCTCCGCTCGCAGATACGGCAGCAGCGCCGCGGAAAACCCTACTGGTCCATCTTCCGCCATTGGAATGCCTTGGTCACTCACCTTTTCGGGGGGAGCATCATGTGTGGCAAGGTACGCGCTCATTCCCGGAAGCGCATTCAGCATCTCAGCCCTCACAGTTCCGCTCCCATTCGTCATCCCCACCCAAAGGTAAACCCGAATCGCGTCATAACTCCCGCCCGGCGCGCTTTTCCCGTTTCCAGTGTCCAGTCCCGCTGTCGGATAGAACCCATCCCCAGGAACATAGTCCACCCAATCCATCGCAAATCCATGCCGATTGCTCTGCTCAAGCAGTCTCGGAATCCCCGCCGCGATCCCTTGCCACGGCCCACCCGGATCTACCGTCGCCAGCCTCTCAAACAGAAACAACGGAACATAACTTGGATTCAGCGTCCAGGATCGCAAATTGGATCGCACATTGGATTGCTCATGGCTGAAGCCCACCGGCCCCGGCAACAGCATCGGCCCGAACCCCGGCAAATCCGCAACTTCCTTCGCCGCGATTTGCCTCATCATCGCCCGGCCAATGTCGGTGTAATGCGCAGCCTTCCACAGCCGCCCCGCCTCCACATACGTGTACGCCATCCACACATCCGCATCCGACGCCGAATTCACATCCAGCGTCTTCCACGCCCCGCTTGCGTCCTTGCCCCAAAGCCACGAAGGCAGGTGCGTCTTCAAATCGTTTTGAGCCAGGTTCGCCTGCGTCCACGCCGTCAGTCGGTCAAAGGTCGCGCGGTCATTGTCTACCAGCGCAAAGAACAGCGCATACACCTGCCCTTCTGAAGTTGTCCGGTCCCCCGCCGAGTGATCGATCACCCGCCCCTGGACATCGATGAACCGCGACTGATACGCACTCCACAGAGTCCACTGCCCCTGCTTGCATCCCCCCGTCCCGGTCACCAGCAGAAGAGACGCGATCAGCAACCATCGCTTACCCGTTCCGCATCCTCGCTGGCTCATCTCCATCTCTCCTCGAGCCTCTGGCGAATCAATCAACCATGTCGTACTGTGCCCCATTCATCGCAGCCTAATCGCGATGAGTGGGAGGAAGTCGAGAATTAACTGTGCCCCATTCATCGCAGCCTAATCGCGATGAGTGGGCGGAAGTCGAGAATTGACTGTGCCCCATTCATCGCAGCCTAATCGCGATGAGTGGGCGTGCCTTCAACCGATACCGCAAACTCACCATGCCGGGCTTTGTATCAGGGCACGACTTCAGTCGTGCCGAAAGAACCAAACAAGAGGACTGGGCTTCAGCCCCTGCAAATCAGAGCCCCTTCAATGCCGTTTCATCCTTCCAATTCGCTCAAATCCTCACCTGCCGCCCGGTCAGCGGCTTCAATCCTCCAGCATCCTCAATCGCCTTCTCGCCTTCGTCCGCAACCACTGCCGTATCCACACCGCCAGCAGCAACGCCAGCAGGAACACCACCACCGCCACCAGCCACGAAACCTCGCTGAACCACATCGTCAGTTGCGTCCACCAGTGCAACGATCCCACGTGGTAGACCTCCGTCCCAATGCGGAACGACTGAAACTGCATCCCATGCAGCACCGACACCGATCCCGCAACCTCGCTCGACTGCTGCACCCGCAACAGCGTATCCATGAAAGGCTCAAATGCCGCGTCGTCCCTCAGGTGAATCGCCACAATCGTGCGATCGCCCACCGTCGCGTACGGCGACTTGATCCCTTCAATCACTGCGTCCGGCGTTCCCCCGGCGGTCAGCTCCCCTGACGCCGTATGCTCGTTCGACTCCGCCTTCCACCACGCATGATGCAGCAGCGGCGCGAACATCCCCATCGTGTCGTGCACCGTAATCTGCCCGCTCCGCAGCGTCACCGGCAGGTTGTCGCCCAGTTTGGCAAATCCCGGCTGATCGTCTCCGGTCCCAATCACCAGAAAGTCGTTGCCCGCCCCCGCCTGCAACGCCTCCGGTCCCGCCACCGTCACCCGCAGCGCCGGAAATCCCGTCTGCCGGCTGAAGTGTCCCATCAGCGTCACAAACGTCTCAATCTCCTGCTCGGTCGGCGCCGGCGGCAATACAACTGTCGTCTCGCTCAAGTCAGCTACCCGCGTAAACGGGAACCCCGCGTTCGCAAACAACTCCAGGTTCGGCAGTGCCGCATAGTGGGGATACCCGCTCAAATCCAGATAGCTGTCCCGCAGAATCGAACCCTGCATATTGATCGGCGTTGTGTCCTGGCAGCCCGACTTCTTCAGCAATTGGAACGTGAAATCAAACGAAAGCGAATTCGAGAATGGCCGCAGGTTCACCACCGGCACCGGCACGTCCACCTGCATCTTCTTCGACGCTTCCTGTCCCGGTATCAGCGGCACCGACCCCAGGAATGCGTTGTTCACCCGCACCTGCATGCTCGAAATCGGCCCAATCGGAATCGAGTTATACCGATAGGCCAGATGCAACTCCGAGTTCGGCTCTCGATTCGTATAGTAGAGGTCCGGCGGAACTCTAAAATACACATTCAGCGGCGCTGTTCCATCTCCCTGCAACTGCTCTGCGTTCGCGTAGTTCCACAACGCGATCTTCTTGTCCGTCTGCGCCCAGCGCGGAGCACCATCCGGCTGCTGCTTGGCCGGCAGCGTCAATCCGGTAATCGACGCCTGTACCCCGTCAAGCATCCCGGTGTGCAGCGCCACGGCCTGCGCCGCCGCCAGCACTTCGTCCCCATTCGATCCTGCCAGTATCAGCACCTTGCCGTACGGATCGTTCGGATTCGTGCGCATCGCCACCATCGGCCCGCTCACATTGACCCCATTCGGTCCAGTAAGGCTCAGCCACGCCGGCAAGTTACTCGTGGTGTCCGTAATTACAATTGCATTGCCCTTCGGTATCGTCCCGAAATGTACCGGAAATCGCACCGGCCGGTTCTCTGAGATCATCCCGAAGTAGCTCGTCACAACGCCCGCCGCTTCAATCGCCTTCATCGACGGCGTCGTAGGGAAAACGATTGGAATGTTCATCGGCTGCACCACCGCCGGATCGAGAAACGGCATCGGCAGTTGCTTCACGTCGTCTGCAATAGCCAAAAGATCGCCCTGAATATCGAGCGTCGTATTCCTGTGCACCCGCGCCCACAACGATGTGTTGGCCGGATCCTCGCAAACCAGCGTGTAGTGACCAATGAACTGAATGCTCAGATCGTTGTCGTGCACCAGCAACTCTGCCGGAATATCGAACTCCGCATCCGCTTCCTTGCTGTCCGATCCGCTTCCCTGTCCCGGCGTCGGTTGGATCGTCGCAAACAGCGTGCCGTTCATCATCAGCTTGATGTGGCTTAGCTGCGGCAGCAGGCTCGGCGAAAACGCGTAGTACACATGAATCTTCGCCGACCGCGGCACGTGCGTCTGCGGCAGCGTGAAATAGATGTCGTGCCGGCTATCTATCCCGTGCAGTTCAATCTGCGGCGATCCGGTCTCGTTCAGCGTGAACGTGTCGTGATACTGCCCGGTTTGCGGCGTCGCCGGGGTCCCCAACGACAGGTCTTTGTCGTTGGGGTGGATCACCGGGGTCCCCAACGACAGGTCTTTGTCGTTGGGGTGGATCACCGGGGTCCCCAACGACAGGTCTTTGTCGTTGGGGTGGATCACCACAGTCTTCACCTGCGCTGTCTGCGCCGCCCCTTGTTGCATTCCCGCGGTGCGTGCCGTCCCCTGCCCGCCCTGCGCGTTCTGCCCGTCCGCTCGCAACAACCCAAGCCCCAACCCCGCTCCCAGCGCAAGAATCACCAGCGACCGCGTCACTGAAAGAGGATCCCCGGTCCGTCGGTTGTCCTTCTCGCGCCCCGTAAACAGAGTTCTGAACGTCATCGCCAAACCATGCATCGAGATCTGGAAGATTCGCCCCAGGCTGTGCAGCACGTCGTCACTTTCCCGACCCTGTCCCCAGCCCAGCCACGAGTCTGCCCGTGAATAGAGCACCATGGTCAACACTTCCTGTTCCGCGATGGTGAGTTCCTCAAAGTGTAATCGCTGCACCGACCCCTCGGACGAAACCACCGTCGCCCGCAGCTCCGTTCCCACCGCCGGCGCCGGAAACTTCAGCCGCACCGGCGTTCCCGGCATAAGGTCCAGCGCCTCTGGAAGCCGTATGCTCGTGCCTCCCGAAGACATGTCGATCGTCTCGCCGTCGATCATCCGTCCATCTTCCATGTGCACCGCCAGCGGAGTCACAAAGCTCACCCGCACCGTCGTCCTAACCTGCTTCATCTCCCGCGCCACCGCCGTGCAAACCCCTAGCAGGATCACGTTGAAGATGCACCACACCACGTTCATCAACACCGTGCCCGGCCTGTCGCGATCCCAGATGAAGAACCGTGGAATCGCCACCACCAGCCCAAGCAGGTTAAACACCAGCATGATCAGGAACGGCTGCGCAATCCGCGTGTCAAAGAACGTTCGCCGCACAACCCCGCCCTTCGTCGTCACGTTGAACTTGCCCAGCTTCGGATTGATCAGCGCCAGCATCGTCGGCAACAGAATGTAAGGCGACAGAACAGTCTCGTAGATCTCGTTCCAGAACGAATGCCTGTGCTCGCCCTGGATCCTCGAGTTGGTCACGTTCGACAACGTCAAATGCGGCAGAGCATACGCCAGAATCGCCGCCCAGTAGCCCGGAATGTTGGTGTGGTTGAAAAGCAGAAAGATCAGCGGCGCGCTCAGAAATATCAGCCGTGGCACCGCATACAGAAAGTGCGCCATCGCGTTGAAATAGCAAAGCCGCTGCGCAAACCTCAGCCCCGGCGCAAACAGCGGATTATCCGTGCGCAGAATCTGGATCATCCCTCGTGCCCACCGAATCCGCTGCCCCACATGCGCCGCCAGCCGCTCAGTCGCCAGTCCCGCCGCCTGCGGAATGTTGATGTACGCCGTCGACCAGCCATTCATTTGCATCCGCAGCGACGTGTGCGCGTCCTCCGTCACCGTCTCCACCGCGATGCCGCCCGCATCGTCCAGCGCCGAACGCCGCAGCACCGCGCAAGACCCGCAGAAAAACGTCGCGTTCCAGAAGTCGTTCCCGTCCTGCACCACACCGTAGAACAGCTCGCCCTCATTCGGAATAATGTGAAACTGCCCCAGGTTCCGCTCAAACGGATCGGGCGAATAAAAATGATGCGGCGTCTGCAGCATCCCCAGCTTCTCGTCGCGAAGAAACCAGCCCATCGTCATCTGTAGAAAGCTGCGCGTCGGAACGTGATCGCAGTCAAAAATCGCCACGTAGGGCGAAGACATCGTCTTCAGCGCCGTGTTGATGTTGCCCGCTTTGGCGTACTCGTTGTTTGGTCGAGTCCTGTAGCCAATCCCAGCCTCGAATGCGAACTCCTGGAACTCCTGCCGTCGCCCGTCGTCCAGAATGTAGACGTGCAGCTTCTCCGCCGGCCAGTCGATGTTCAGCGCCCCCAGCGCCGTATACCGCACCACGCTCAGAGGCTCATTGAACGTGGGAATGATCACATCCACATGCGGCCATTCTTCGGTTGCATCCGGCAGTGCCACCGGCGCGCGCCGCAGCGGCCATATCGTCTGAAAGTACCCGAGAAACAAAATAGCAAAGGCGTAAACCTCCGCCACCAGCAGGCAGAGAATGAAAAACGCATCCAGTGCGCCCCAGTGGTTCGACGGATCCTGAAAGAAATGCCACGTCTGCGACACTCTCCAGTACCCATAGCGGCACGTGCAGAACACCGACGTGATCATCAGCACCAGCGTGATCAGGTAGGAGTCTGAGCTCCGCGCCAGCACCAGCGTCATAATCAGCGTCAGCAGCCCGCAAACCGCCTGCTGCGGCCATGTCAATGGAAGCACTACCAGGAAGCCGAAGACCACCGCGCCTGCAATCAGCACCAGCAGCCGAAGAATCTTGGTGAAAAATGTCTCTCCGGCCCCGATGTCCTGCCAGACGCCCGCTGGGCTCATCGCTCACTCCAGCGCACGCCACGATAGGTGGTCGTCGCCGGAGACGACTGGCTCTTCACCCATCCTGCAAGCTGGTTGAAGTCCTCTGCAAGGCTTGAGTTCGGCGCGTAATCCATCACCGTCATCCCCTCGGCCAGAGCTTCGCTCATAGCGGGAGCCCTGCGCAGAACAAAAGGCAACAGCCGATCCCCAAGCTGCGCGCGCAAAACCTCCCGCACGTCCAGGTTCAAAGGAAGGGACGAATCGAACTGGTTCAGGATGTAGAAAGGCTGGATCGGCTTGCCCGCATGGCTGCTGTTGTGAAGGAAGAACGCATCGATCGAGCTCACGCTCACCACCGAGTTCATGTCCGGCACCACAGGCACCAGTACCAGCGGCTGCAACCGCATGATCCGCCGGCTCGTCGCGCCGGATGCTGTAGCCAGGTCGATGATCACCCGGTTCGCTCCGCGCCAGTGCCGCGCGATCTCATTCGCCAGCAGCTCCTGGCCTGGCGATTCTGCGCCCAGTCCTTCGGGATCAATCGTGATCAACTGCACCGGCGCATCCGAACTGTTGCCCCCGGGGCTGAACGTCCGCAATACCCCAGGCCGCTGATCGCGCGCGCCAAAGAAGAACGGCAGCAGCCCGAACGAAGCCGTATCCACCAGCAACATGCGCTCGCCCAGCGCTGCCAGAGCCCGGCCCAGCGTGGCCACTACGCTCGTCTTGCCCACGCCGCCAGCCAGCGAGAACACCGCGATCACCGGCGGCCGCGCCACCACAGGTGCCGGGGCAACCTCCGGCGCCACCGCGCCCGGCTCATACAAGCTCCGCAACGCAAACCACCGCGTCGTCATCCGCTCCCGCGTGCCTTGCAGCGTATCGTCCGGAGCCGGCGGAATGAAGGCCGGACCACCCGAGTGCGCTGGCGCTTCCTGCCGGTCGGCCATCAGCCATGCCGGGCGGCTCGGTGCCTCGCGCTGTTCCGGCTGTGCCCACGGTGCTCGTGATTGTGCGTAGATGTCTTCCGCGCCCGTCATTGGCTGCTGATACGGTGCCGGTGCCTGCTGTGGTTGATATTGACTAGGTGCTTGCCGGTATCCCTGCCCTGCATAGCCTTGGCTCCCTTGCGGCTGCTGCGGAAACTGCGCGCCCGCCGATCCGTACTCACTTCCGCCCGGTTTTCCCGGCCCCTGCATCGGTTCCACCCGCGACTGCTGAAAGGCCCGGTCTGCCGCTGCCTGCCGCACTGCCTCTTCCGCCGCCCGCAACGCCCCCCGCCGGGCTTCTTGTTCCGCTGCCTGCTCTGCCGCCCGTTCCGCGGCCTGTTGCGCCGATCGCTCTGCCGCCTGCTGCGCTGCCTGCTGTGCCGCCAACTCAAGTTGCCGCGCTGCTTCCTGCCTTGACCACTCCGCTTCCCGGGCTGCCTGCGCTGCAATCTCCGCCTTGTGCGCTTCTTCCGACGCTATCGCTGCTTCGGCCGCATGTGCCGCATCTGCTGCGCGCTCTTCCTGCGCCCTTGTCAGTGCGGCCTCAAGCTCCTGGCTCCGGATGCGCTCTTCTTCAATCGCCTGCGCGCCTCGCTGGTCTTCGTCCATCGCTTCCTGCACCCGCAGCCGAGCCTTCTCCCGCGTCTGTGCACGCGCAGCCGAAAAATCTCGGTACTTGGCCCCGTGCAGATTCGCCCATGAGTAGAGCGTCGCTACATCGTCCGGAGTCTCAGCTTGGTCGCTCTGTCCTTTGCGATCTGTCATTGGCCCTCACCGACTCGCGGAGTTCGATTCCCTTGCTGCTCTTCCGGTTCTGCGCAACCGTCAAAAGAAGACGGCTGATTCGTCCTGCCTGCACCTTCTTTGATCATGGCCCGGACCCAAAGCCGACGCGACCCGACCCCGATCCCGGCCTCGATCCATGCACCGGGTTAACAAAAGGTGGACTCTCCAGAATCCTAGTCGGTCGCTGTTGGCAGAACAATAACACCTGCTCGGTTACTTGCCTACCACTTTCATGCCATCGATACGGCCCTTATTGCTTCATTTTCTTCGGTATGCAGCACTTTCCATTACCACTTTCCGCTCTTTGATGACCTTAGTTCTGTGACCCTTGGTACTTAACGGTGATTCCTGATTCGGAACCCATCCCACCCCGTTTTCACACCCGCGCTCGACATTGTCATTCGGTCTCCTCGTCCAATTCCCGATCCCCAACAACCGATACACGATACCCTAGACCCTAAGCCCCTCCTCCCTGCACCCTGTGGTACCTTGGAACAAGCGGCCTTTTCGAGCTCGTAGCTCAGTTGGTAGAGCATCGCCCTTTTAAGGCGCTGGTCCTGGGTTCGAGCCCCAGCGAGCTCACCACACCCCTCCCACCCGGCCGCATCTCCTCCATCCCTCCCCTGGAACGCATCCAGCGCCTCTCTTTTGCTCCGTGCCCCGCCGTTCTGAAACCGTGGACAATTGGTTAACTGCCCTCAACGCCGCCTGCGCTACAATTCCTGCGACCCAAATTATTCCGAACTTGGTATCTCCGACTCGCGGAAAGGAACCCTGATCATGTCCACCTCACTCGAGGGCCCTGGCCGATTGAAACCACCCGATCACAGTGCTCGCGACCTGAGTCTGCTGGCGTGGGCAACGCTCTTGCTCTTCATTGTCCTGCCCTTCTCCGCCATCATCTTGCGTAGCCATCGCCCCCCGGACGGCGACTTCGCCGGCTTTTACAGCCTCGGCGTCATCCTCAATCACTACCCTATGGCAGATCTATACAACTACCCCCTGCTGGTAGAGATCTGCAACCAGGTTCACCCACGCGCCACCACCTACGGGCCGCTCCCCTACCCACCCTTTGTAGGGCTCTTCTTCCAAGTCTTCACGCTCTTGCCCTTTTGGGCCGCCTACCTCGCATGGATCATCATCTCCCTTGCCCTCTACGCCGCCGGCCTGCACATGATCATCTCCCGATTCTTTCCCCTCCCATTTCACTTACGTTCCCTGCTCTTTTGTCTTGCCTTTGCCTATGCGCCTTTCCTCATTGACACCGCCGCCAACGGTCAGCTCGCTGCCGTGGGTTTCTTCGCCCTGGCCGTTGTGATCTGCGAAGACGACGCAGGTCGCCTTTTCGCAAGTGGACTCGCCCTCTCCCTATGCACCTATAAGCCCACACTCCTGGTCTTGATACTGCCCATGCTTCTTGTCACTCGGAGGTTCAGGACGATCCTCGGTTTCATCGCCGGAGCCCTTGCTCTCGCATCCATTCCCACACTCGTCGGCGGCTTCTCCATCTGGCGCGCCTTCCTGCGCTCGATACTGAACTACGGCAAAAGCTCAACCAGCCCGCAGGTAGCCTTGGTTCACCTGCCGGTAAAATCCGTGGATCTTAGCGCCCTCTTTTCCATTGCTCCCGGCGGCCGCTCCATCCCCGCCATGATCTTGTTCGCTTTCATAGTGGTCGCCGCCCTTGGCTCCCTTGCCTTCTTCGGATGGCGTTCCCCGCGTCTCGGCAAGCCCTTCAACAGCTTGCTGTGGGCCGCTGCCATCACCTGGACTTTGCTCCTCAACCTCTACGTTCCCATCTACGACTCAATCCTTGCTGTCATCTCCCTCATTCTCACCGCCGCCGCTCTCCGGCAACTCCCGGCGCACGCCGCCTCGTCCAAATGGAACCGCCGCGTATTTACCTTCCTTTGGCTGGCCATTTTGTTCTTTTCCTGGTTCACGATAGCGATCGCTAGCCGCACCGGCATCCAACCCCTCACCCTCCTGCTCACAGCCCTGGGCGCTTTCCAATTGCTCCTCCTGCGAGAGTTCAGGCACCTCCCTCTACAGCCCCCGTCGCTCTGGAACTCACGCCCCCGGCCAGAAATGCTCCTCTGAGCACTCCCTAAGTCTCTCTGCCGCTCCCTCCGCCGTAATGTCCCGCTGCGGCATCCCCAGCATCTCGAATCCCACCATGAACTTCCTCACCGTCGCCGACCGAAGCAGCGGCGGAAAGAAGTGTGCGTGAAAATGCCACTCCGCATGATCCTTCCCATCCGTCGGCGTCTGGTGAAATCCCATCGTGTAGGGAAAGCTCGTCTCGAACAGATTGTCGTACCGGGTCGTCAGCCGCTTCAGCCCATCGGCCAGCCCATCCCGCTCCTCATGCGTAAACTCCGGCATTGCTCCAGCATGCCGCTTGCTCACCAGCAACACCTCAAACGGCCATACCGCCCACCATGGCACTACCGCCGCAAAATGCTCGTTCTCAAACACAATCCGCTCCCCGCGCGCTCGCTCCGTCGCCAGGTACGAGCAAAGCAAACACTGCCCGGTCAATGCCAAGTGCTCCCGCTGTGCCCGCGTCTCTTCCGCCGGCTCATCCGGAACAAATCCCGTTGACCAGATCTGCCCATGAGGGTGCGGGTTGCTCGCCCCCATCATCGCTCCGCGGTTCTCAAATATCTGCACGTACTCGATCCAGCTAATTGCGCCCAGTTCCTTGTACTGCTCGGCCCACGCATCCACCACCGGCCGAATCTCCGCCTTCGTCATCCGCGCCAGCGTCAGCGAGTGGTCCGGGTGATAGCACAACACCCTGCAAAGCCCTCTCGCCGCTTCCGCCTTGAGCAGCGGCGAATCCCCATCTCCCTCCAGCGCCGGCGAATCCGGCAACAGGGCCGAGTAATCGTTTACAAACGCGAACACACCGCTATACGCTGGGTTCCGTTCTCCACCCGCCCGCTTGTTCCCTGGGCACAGATAGCACTCCGCCTCGTATCTCACCCCCGACGACGCTGCCTTTTGCCCAATCTCTCCCTGCCATGGCCGTTGCGTCCGGTGCGGCGACACCAGAACCCACGACTGCCTCAGCGGATTCCATCGCCGATGCGGAAACTGACTCATCTTGCCCATGATTACTCCCGCACTAATTCTAGTGCAGGCCCGGACGCATGCGGCGGATCTCGGCTTTACAGTTTGCGGAATAACTCGCCACGGTAGGCCGGGGATTCATCCCCGGCAATAAAGCCCGCGGAATGATTGGTGGCTTTACAGACTGCGGAAAAACTCCGCCGCGCCGAGGCTTTGAAAGGGCACGGCTTCAGCCGTGCCGTAATGCGTCGATAATCGGCGAGGCTTTAGCTGAGGAGCGGTTCTTCCCTGCGCACCGGGAATCTCGGCCTTTTTCCGCAACCTGTTTAGAGTGGCAACCGCAAATCAATCTCGTGTCCGGGTGACTGCGACGCAGGGCAGGGCCGTAACAGGCCGCTGTTTAGATAGCAGCCCCAATTCATCCTTATCGGGCCCCATCAGGCACCGAGCACACAGCTGCTCACTTCGAGTGCGTATAGAAGCCCGAGATGAATCTTCAAGACACGAACGAAGAACAAAAGCAAAAGCAAAAACGCCAAGAAGGAAAAAACAAATGCAAAGACAAAAACCTTGACAATACCAGCCGTCTCATAGAAGCCCCTGAGGTATGTCTCTCGCCTATCTCGGCCCATATCCCGAGTTTTTCCCCAACGTCTTTAAGCCCTCCCCTTTTGCCTTCAACGCCTCGCCAATAATCCCGAGCGCCTTCGGCCCCATTCCGTGCAGCGTCGCCAGATGCTTCTCGCTCACGCCCTCGAGCTGATCCACATGCGTGTATCCAGCCGACGCCAATGCGCGAACTGCAGGCTGGCTCACGTCTTTCGGAAACGGCGCGCTCATGGACAAATTCGACTTCTTCAATTTTGGCTTGACCGTTGTCACGCTGAATCCTCCGTTGAACCTATGGCAGCAGATCGAACGCCGGACGCAGACTCCCGTCCATGTAGAACGGCACCGACACATGGTCATGCACTATCCGCCATCCTCCAATCTGCCGCTCGAAGGCCAGCGTCGACCTCATCCAGAAATCGACCTTCCCCTCTACTCCCTTTTTCGTCCCACTCAGCCGCAAAAACCCATGCCCAAACGCAAAATCGCCGCTCACCGTCAGCTTGAAATCCCGCGACTCAATCTCCACCGGGCCCTCCCAGCTATCCAGCCATGCCTGCTTTTCTGCCGCATCCACGCCGTGATACATGAGTGGTGGCGCCAGGCTGAACACCGCCGCATCCGTGGCGTACCCAGCCGCAACCGCCTCGCCGTCCTTGTTGTGGTGCGCTTCGTGCCGTGCATCGATAAGAGCCAGAATCGCGACCTCATCCACTGAAACCGGAACGTTCAAAGTTGATGTTGCCATAATGAAACCTCCTTGGGGACTGGGTTGCTTTCTAGTTGTGCCTCGGCCTCATGCCGTCGGAATCAGAATCTCCGTAATCAACTTCTCCTCCGGCCTACTCCGCGGATCGCTCACATAGCTCTCAATGCAAAAGTCGTCTCTCGTCGCGATTCCCCTCTGCGCAACAATTTCGAACACCCGTCGTGTCGCCGCCGGCAGGTCGGAATAAGGCCCAGTCAACACGAACCGGCTGTATTTACCGCCTCCGAATAGCTCGTATTGCATCCCCGCAGGCACCATATTCGGCTTCTCCGCCACCACAAATCCCGCTCGGTAAGTACTCGGGGGCATTTTGTAGAGGCTCATCCTCCACGAGATCTGACTCTTCTCCGCCAGTTGCGGAACCAGGCCAATCGCCACCTCCCACGCCTCCGGCGCAATCCTCGGAATCACACCCGTCTTCTCCACGAACACGTAATGCGTCTCCGGCCATTGCACTATGTCGCCACTCTCGGTCAGGTTCATTACGCCCTCCTTTGAAGTTCAAAAATCGCTCGTTTCAATCTCTCCCGAACTTTCGGGTTTTCATTCCTCACCCACTCCGCGCGGTCCACCACCCGCCTGGCGTCAAAGCGCAGAAAAATCAATGTTGGTGCATTGCCGAATCCTCAGTCATTGCCGGAGTTCCGTCTGACCAATGGCCGACAGGCACCATGAAGATGGTTTCCGGCTCCGGCCCCTCGCGATGATCCGTGTCGAGCACCACCGGAGATCCTTCCAGGTTCGCGCCCCAGCTTGCCGCGCCCATGCGGGGAAGATGAAACATCAGATGCGGATGCCAGTGCGCGGGGCCATCCCCGAGATATTGGCTTTTCGACATCATGTACGACATCGAGCCCGGCTCAGGCATGGGAAGCAGGCTCAAGGCAATCGACGACTGAATGTTCTCGGCCATCTGCTCTTTGCTCAGCCCGCTCAGTATCAGCTTCGTTCGCAGAATCGTGTACGGAAGAATCGTGCGCACGGCGGGTGGGTTGTAGCAGATGGGACCGCGCAACTTTGGATTCCAGAAATCCGTGCTGTCCAGCGGAGACATCCATCCCCGCTCAACAAGACAGGTGAACCCGTTCTTGCCCTCAATCGCCGTGTGGTAGCCGTCCTTTTCAAGCACCAGCACATTCGCCTCGCTCGAAAGTGCCGCGGGAGCGGCGCTTTTTGCCAGCGAGATCTCGGCGTCCCGATCGGCAATAAGGTATTGCTCAAGCGGAGCCATCGCCGGATACGAAGCCTGTGCCCCTTGAGCCTGCGCAGGCCTGGACATGGACAGTCCAACAATCAGCATTGAAACTGCGAGAAGCATTCTCTCGGCGATCTTTGCGTTCATATTTCTCTCCTGGGGTGATTTCTCTCCGGGTTCAGGCTGGATTTGGTTGCGTCAAGCCGGCAAAGGTCTGCAAAAAGTCGGCGGGCGCGCGGGCTCACGTACTCAAAACATTCAGGGAATAAGGTTGATTGAAAAGCAGCTCCAGGTAACGCCTCAGATGGTCAATGCACTGCCCCGCAATCGCCACTCCATGCTGCGCCTTCGCCAGAATGAACGCCCCCTGGATCGCCGCCTGCGTGTAGAGCGCCAGGCTCTCCGCGGTCCAGTCCGCCTTGATCCCGCGCAGCCGCATCGCCTCTTCAATGTCCGGCACCAGCGTCGCCGCATGCCCGCTGATGCTCTTGTTGCATGCCTCGCGCAGCGCCGGGTGCGTGTCGTAGACCTCTTGCACCATCGTTCCCACCAGGCAGGTAAACTCCGGCAGTTCGCCCAGCAGCATCGCCTTGCGGAAATCCACATAAGCCAGCAGTCGCTCCACCGGATCAGCCGCCTGGTGATACGGCGCAGCCGCGAACAGCCCCCCCGTCCCCTCAATCCAGTAGTCGGCCGCCGCCAGCGCCAGCGCCTCCTTGCTGTCGAAGTGGTGAAAGAAGCTCCCCTTGGTCAGCCCCGCCGCCTCGCAGATGTCCTCCACGCGTGTAGCGGAATATCCCTTCGCCCGGATCACCCGCAGCGCCGCATCCAGCAGTTTTCTCTTCGATTCGTGCCTTGCTTCCGCTTCCTTCATTCGCATACCTTCCAGTTGGTATGAACAATACCAACCAATCGGTATACTGCCAAGACCTGATTCCCCACATTTCTTCCTTCCCCCAGCTTGCCCCCTCCAGTCTCCGCCCGCCATCTACATCGTAGGGATCAAAATCTCCGTCACCAGCTCACTCTCTTGTACTTCCTGAGGATTGTTTACGTAGTACTCCAGCGCAAAGTCGTCCCGCACGGCAATCTCTTTCTCCCGTACGTGGCTCCATACCTCTCCCGAAACCGCCGGGAGCCCGGTGTACGGGCCAACGTACGTGAACCGGCTGTACTTGCCTCCCGGCAGCGCTTCATATCGCACGCCCGCTGGCAGATCGACCGGTGGCCCCGCAACAGACACCCCCGCCCGATACACCGCCGCTGGACCCACTTTGTACTCCGCAAAGTGCTTTTCAATCTTGTTCTTAGCGGCAATCTTCGGAATCAAAGCATGAAGCTCATGCCAGCTCTTCGGCGCTGTCTCCTTAAACTGTCCCACTTTTTCCACAAAAACGTAGTGAGTCACTCCCCAATGCACGATCTCCGGATTCCTGTTCAGGCTCATACGATCTCCTTACCAACCCTTTTCGACTCCCCAGCCCACGCTCCCGTTATCTCAAGTCTTGGTCGAACTTTCTGCCCGGAATTGAATCGGAAGCATCTTCTCCGTAAACCCTTGCCTTCAGCCTTCTGCCTACGCTGTCGGCTTCTCCGGCGCCGGCATCGATGCCAGAAACCGCATCGCAAACTCCTCGCTGTACTTTTCCACAAGCTCCCTCACTCGGCCCGCGCTCGTCGACCGCACAATCAGACCGGCATGGTGATGTTTCTTCATCCGCACCACGATCTCCGGCGCATCGAATCCTGCCGTGTCCGGTTCTGCCGTCTTCGCCAGGCACAACACGCTCCCCGCGTATTCCGCCCGGGCCGGGGAAACCTTGTACTCATCCCCGCGCAGCGCGCATACCTCCAGCTTCGCCCACTCTCGCCATAGGTTGATCCCTGTCGAAACCTCCACCAGGTCGGCAATAAACGCCCCGCCCACCCGGGCCGCAATCTCCAGAAAGTAGAACCGCCCGTCCGCATGAGCCCGAATATACTCCGCATGCGTCACGCCGCGGGTCATCCCAAGCGATGGCGCCAGCCGCCCATTCAATGCGATCAGAGCCTCCCAGTCACTGCTTCCCCGCTCCACCGTCCGTGTGGTGAACACCCCACCCTCATGCATCACCTGCATCGGCGGACGCCCATACTGGTGCGCCACCGCGAACACCACCCGCCCCTCGCTCACAATCGAGTCCACATGGAAGATGTCCCCGGGAACGAACCGCTCCATCAGGAAGTAGCTCTGCCGGTCTCCCAACTCTTCCAGGGCTCGCCACAGTTGCTCCGGCTCCTCAATCTTCCTGATCCCCAGCGCAGAAGCCTCTGACCGCGGCTTCAGCAGCCATGGTCCAGGCACCACAACCATGTACTCGCGCAACTCGTCGTAGTTCAGCACCCGGCAAAACTCCGGCACCAGGAACCCATTCTCCCTCGCGCTCATCCGCATCGCCAGCTTGTCCCTGTAGTATGCCGATCGCGTCTGCCCCATCCCCGGAATCCGCATATGCTCTCGCAGTTGCGCCGCCGTCTCAATATCGAACTCATCCAGCGCCACGATCCGGTCAAACCGCCGCCCTCGCGACATCCACGCGACAGTGTTCAATATCTGCTCGCGAGTCAGGCCCTCCGGCATCGTCGCCAGGTCCTCCAGCACCTCGCGCGGCCAATCCGCATCCCGCAGCTTCTCCACCGTCAGCAGCGTCGGCCTCGCCCCCATCTCCGCCACCTGCCGCAGAAAATCCTGCCCCTTTTCATAGCTCGATATGCAGAGAATTCGCTCAATCCCGTCAGACATCGATTCTCTCCTGGAAACACCGTCCACCATCCATTTCGTGGGCTTTACAGCTTGCTGAAAAACTCATTCAAGTAGCCAATTTCACTTGCCTTGTATCAGGGCATGACTTTAGTCGTGCCGGCAAAGCCAATAAAATCAACATTGAGCTTCAGCCCCTGCAAAACCTCTTGTCGGCAATTCGCTCATCGAAGTCCTTTTTCCGCAACCTGTTTATCCCGAAATGCCTGGGAGACAATCACACTGTTTATCCGCCCGATGAATTGAGCCCAGTCGCCTCGACATTCATCCTCGACCAAACGCCCCGCTTGGTGCTCAGGTGAGGATAGTTCTACCATAGTCCGTGCAAGCTGCAATGGACGCTTTTTGCGCCGCCAGTATCGCAAATTCAACCCCTGTGAAGGTGAGGCTTCCGATTCTCTCCGCGACCCAAATCGTCGAACTCCACGACAGCTTCACCCGCGAGTGGCACATCGACCCCAACCCGCCAGATCCCCTTCTTCTCAACCCGCCCCTCGCAACAACATTGGGCGTCTGGGCTGGCATGATTGCCGCCCACCACCGCGCCAACTTCGATCTCTGGCACATCGAAGACGAAGCCCGCACCCCCGGCGCTTCCGATGCCGTCCTCGCCGGCGTCAAGCGCCGCATCGACTCCACCAACCAGCGCCGAAACGACCTTGCCGAACAACTCGACCGCACCCTCCTCGCCGATCTCGCTCCTCGCGGCCTGCCTAATCCCGACGCCCCGCTCCACTCCGAGCCCCCCGGACTCATGATCGACCGCCTCTCCATCCTCGCCCTCAAGATCTTTCACACCCGCGAAGAAGTTGACCGCGCCGCCGACAACCCGGCCGCCCCTTCCGGGCACGCCCAGCGCAACCAAGAGCGCCTCGCAATCCTTGAGGACCAGCGCGCCGACCTCGCTCGCTGCCTCGACGACCTATGGCAAAGCACCCTCGCGGGCTCGCGCCGCTTCAAGCTCTATCGCCAATTGAAGATGTACAACGATCCCTCCCTCAACCCCGCAATCTACCGCAACCGCCCCGCTTGATCCTTCCCTGGTGTCCTGTCCCTAAAGTCCATAACATAAAATGACCTGTCATCCTGAGCGAAAGGGGCCCCAAACGCTTTTCAGTTTGGGGGTGGTGAGTCGAAGGATCTGCTTTTGCACTTCGGGATTTATGCTACGAAATTTGGGGACAGGACACTAGTGTCCTGAGTCTGAAGTTCGCTAAACAACTGCGCTGTCATCCTGAGCGAAGTCCCGGCGCGCCGGGACGAAGTCGAAGGATCTGCGGTTGCTTTTGTCGTTGCTTTTCCTTAGCCCCGCCAACCCAGGCGAGTGCCCATCCATTCCGCATCTTTTTGCGGAATAGGTGGGATAACAACTGCGCTGTCATCCTGAGCGAACCGGGATCCCCGGCGACAGGTCTTCGTCGCTGGGGTCGAGTTTGGGGGTGGTGAGTCCAAGGATCTGCGACTGCACTTCGGAAATTATGCAACGAACTTTCGACTCAGGACACTGGCAAGAAATCATCCGCGATCAAGTCGCTGCCGCAAAATCAAGCACCTGCGCGGAGGCCCATGAGAATGCATCCTCTTGTTTTAGGTCAGCTCCGATACAGCCCCCTGCAAGCGGCATTGAATGCAGTGGGTGTCAGCTTCGAAGTTAGGGCGCTGTTGATGCTCGCTGGAATCTCTCGCAATCTCAGCCCTCATCCGGATGCTTCTCTGATCATTGGCTGGGCTACGGTTTTGGTGATGTTGTGGTTTGTACTCGTTGTTAGCGTCGTCTTTGTCGTTATAAGCAGGTATTCCCAGATAAGGGAGAGAACTCAGGAGGAGGAGTAGCCACCCAGGCCGAACTCAACAGCCTCGCCTGCCGTCGCCGAGGGGATACTTATTTTGGCGAAGATCGTCCGTATGCTATCGCTTGAGCGTGTGACTGCCTTGAGAGCGTTTATGAGCGCCACAAGTTCTTCGATGAAATTCCATCCATGTTTTCTCCGATCGCTTGCACTGCAACTCGAAATGCGTTGACTGCAAAATCCAGGTCAAAAAAAACGGGTCTGCTCAACGCGCCAGATGAGCGCACCATCGAGCAGCCATTCTTCACGGACAAGCTGCCCGTAAACCAGGGAGGCCCGCAAAATCCTTGAGGTTCGCGGTTAACAGGGCATAGTCATATTCAATTGCCTGAGCACCTATCCAGATATCGTTGACCCGTGTTCTTGGCGACCGGCCCAACTGTTTCATGAAGGCGCCCAGGATGCCGAAGGCGGAGGCTGTAAGGGAAGAAACATCGAGAACCGGCCGCTGTTGCAAGCTGCTCAGGTAACGGATGCGCACCATCCGTGTTGCTGGATCGCTGCACGATTCGACGCCAAAGCTCAGCTCTCCGAGGGAAATAGCTGAAATGTAGATCTGCTCGCCTCCGGCAGCCTTATCGTCCACGGTCCCTGCGCCTCGCCACGGCGAGCAGGCGCGGCGGACGAGGGGCCGGGGCAACCGCAAAATCAGGCGGTCAGAGACTTGAGTCTCTTGCGAAAACGGAAAAGGGCGGCTCCGCAGAGACTGGCTCCGCTCAGCAGCAGAAATGCATACGACGGGCCACCCTCCGGTACCGAGGTCGGCGGTCCCAACCAGGAGCCAGGGGGAGTGCCGTTGGGGCCAAAAGAGGATCCGTCTCATCCTCCGGTGAAATAGTCATATGCATAGTTGGAGTCCTCCGAAGCGCCGTCGTAAAACGATTGGATAAATTGGCTGGAGTTAATATCGGCGACTATGTCCCAACCCACGATCTGCCCGCTCGTGTTGGTGGCGACTTTGAAGGTCATACCATAGACGGATTCCGTGCTGTTAGCCGATTGGAACCCATCAGTGAAGCTCCAAGAGAGGGGAACGACACTGCTGCCGAAACCCCCGTTGCCGAAGCTGTCTGTCAAGGGCTCGGAGAGCGTGAAGGTTGCGGACACGAAATCGCTCTTTTTGTACGAGCCGTCGACATTTGTGAAGTCGAGACCGGTGTAGGTGTAGTTCTAGGTTTGTGCCGCCAGGGGCAGGGGTAGCAGGAAGGTTGCCAGCAAGGCAAACGTGCGTAGGCGCATTCGGGTTTCCCTCGAGAGTTTCCTTGGATGTCCCAGAATACTACTACTGGGACAATTCGTAACTCTCTTCATCAAATTCACCACGACTGTCCTTGAGCCAGGAATCGCCTTGGCTCGGGGTTAACTTTCCTCCAAGGCCAGCGATGGCTTGCGTAGCCGTCATGGTTCGCTTGGCAGGGACGATATGCGCTATTTCAGTGCGATTCCGCATCACGCTGACCGTTTCGCCAGCGAGAATACGTTCCAGGATGGCGCTCGTGCGACGTGCCAGATCGGAGGCGCTAATGATTTGCATTTTCATACCTCACCACAAGAAATACACAACAATATGTACAAATACATATTATTCGGGTTTTCAGCAAAAGAAAGGTGCGGACCGATCACCTACGCCGAACGTAAGACCTAGCTCCTGTGGAAATCCGAGCTGGACGACTACCCAAACCCCTCACCCATTGACGGATTTCCGGGTTGTGCGTATAAAAGGGGCCTGAGCAGCGTTTTTCTGAAATAGGTACTCTGTGCCGGCTTTACGGCGCTCCCCTCTTTCTGAAATCCCCGCTCATGGCAAAACAAATGACGCAAGAGGCCCGATCCGCGGCTACCGGCCGCAAAAAAACTCCTCCCGCCCCCCCCAAGTCTGGCGCTCAGTCCAACTCGGGAACCGGCCCTGCCTTCAATCAATATCAAGCCGCCGTGCAGCTACTCCAACAGGGGAAATACGAGAAAGCCGCCGCTGCTTTCGAGAAGCTGCTTCCCAACGCCCCCATGGAAATCATGGAGCGCTGCAGAGTCTACATCGTCACCTGCCACCGCCAGATGGAGAAGCATAACCTCAACTTCGCCACCCCTGAAGAGCACTACGACTACGCCATCTCCCAGCTCAACACCGGCTACTACGACGATGCCCGCGAGCAATTCCTCACCATTCTCGATAGCCACCCAGACATTGACTACGCCTTTTACGGTCTGGCCGTCCTCGACTCCATCACCGGTCGCGCTCAGGACTGCCTCAACAACCTCGCCCGTGCCATCGAGCTCAACCCAAGAAACCGCCTCCAGGCCCGTGCCGACAACGACTTCCAGAGCATGGTCGATGATCCGCGTTTCACTGAATTGCTCTACCCTGAAATCCCTTAACCACGGTTTTGCGGTATCCTGAAATTCCGTAAGGTCCCCCCAACGTGAATGTTTCAGCCGCATTGAGCCACAATCTGACCCAGGAAGACCCTCTGCCAGTACCCGATCATCACGCCCCCAACTCCCGTAAGGGAGGTCTGCGCGTCGTGGCCCTCGGCGGTGGCACCGGCCTTTCCACGCTTCTCCATGGCCTCCGCGAGCATGTCGCCCTCGCCGGACCCCACGCTGCCGCAGCCCCCATCTCCGATCTTGCTGCCGTCGTCTCCGTAACCGACGATGGTGGCTCCTCCGGCCGCCTCCGAAAGCACTTCAACATGCTGCCCCCCGGCGACCTCCGAAACTGCATGGTTGCGCTCAGTGAAGAAGAAGACCTGCTCTCGCGCCTCTTCAACCACCGCTTCCGCCAGGGCGACTCCCTTAGAGGCCACAACTTCGGCAACCTCTTCGTCGCCGCACTCACTGAAATCACCGGCGACTTCGGCCAGGCCATCCAGCTTACCTCCAAGATCCTCGCCACCCGCGGACGCGTCTATCCCATCACCACCACCAACACCACCCTCGTCGCCCGCATGGACGACGGCTCTGAAGTCCGCGGGGAAACCAACATCACCGCCAGCAGCCTCCGCATCGCCGAGCTCATGCTCGAGCCTAGAGATGTCCAGCCCCTGCCTGAGGCCCTCGAGGCCATCGCCCTCGCCGACCTCATCACCATTGGCCCCGGCTCTCTCTATACCTCGCTCATCACCAACCTTCTCGTGCGCGACATTCCACACGCCCTGGCCACCGCGCGCGGCATTCGCGTCTATGTCTGCAATTTAATGAGTGAGGCCAACGAGAGCCTTGGTCTCACCGCTGCCGAGCACATTGAGCGCATCTACGACCACGCCCGCGAGCCTATCTTTGACTACGCTGTCGTCAATACCGCCAGCTTCTCGGCCGAAACCCTGGCCCGCTACGCGGAGGAAGGCGCATCGCCCGTTCTGCCCGACGTGGACCGCATCGAGGCCCTTGGCGTTCGCTGCATCGTTGGCAACTTCAGCCGCGAAGACACTTATGTCCGCCACGACGCCAACCGCCTCACCGCCGCTCTCCTGGCTCTGGGCAAGCAACCCCGCCAATAGCTCACACCTCTCCAACGGGCCGTCAAATCCTGGCACTAGCCTCCGCAAGCTGCGGAAAAACTCAATGAAGACGAGGCTTTGTATCAGGGCACGACTTCAGAGCCTGCCCTGAGCGCAGTCGAAGGGTGCCGCAACATACCCAATAAATCCCCGGGCTTTACAGCACGCGGAAAAACTCACTGATTGCGGCTTTGTCTCAGGACACGGCTGAAGCCGTGCCCTTTCAAAGCCTCGGCGCGGCGGAGTTTTTCCGCGGCCTGTTTAGCCGCTGAGGAGCGGTTTTCCCCTGCGCCCGGGAATCTCGCCCTTTTTCCGCAACCTGTTTAGATGGGATGAGACGGCTGGCCTCGCGGAGAGCTAAGCTTTCCGTGGCGCACTCGAGGTGCTAGAAGGAGACCAGCCAATGAAGAAGGTTAGCAAACAAATGCGAAAGATGGAAGCGGCCGACAGACCGGAAATGACCGTGGGCCTGGATTTGGGCGACCGTTACAGCCACTATTGCCCTGCTGAATCCCGCGCCGTAGGCGCCGCGTTTGTTAGCCCCGCGCTTCAGCGTGGGGAAATCGCATCCCAACAAAGACCACTAGTCCCGTAGGGACGGCCCCACCCCCTTTGCAGACCACGTTTCAGACACTGTCGAGCGGCGGATACCCCACCCCTTCAGCCCTCCCCATCCCCCATTCCCCACACCCCATTCTCCAGAAAGTCCCCCGGTCTATCGGTCCCTTGGTCCGCGGGTCCCTCCTTCCTTTCTCCCTCTTTTCCCGTCCCTCGCCTCGAAGCTGAGAGCTGAAAGCCGGCAGTTGGAAGCTGTCTTTATAACAACAATTGTTATACCGTCAGTTCTGAAATGCCAAAAAGCGCCGATTTCAAATACGTGTTTTCCTCAAATTTGCTGGAAACGTGTCACTTTGATTCTCCGAAGAATTCGTTCGTTACCCATTGATTCCACACAACTTGGGCCTCACGCATGAGCCCTTCGGCGGTTTTCCCTTTCTTCCGTTTTTGCCTGAATTTCCACGTGCTTTTCCCACCGTGTTCTCATCTCCCTCTTCCCCGCTTCCCATTCCACCTGTCCTTTGCACATAATTACGAACTCCCGGTGCACAATCTTCCTATCAATGCCAACACCCCACTCAGCGCCGTTGCACCGCCGTCAAAACCAGTTGCGCCTACGCTCCCGGGCCGCATAAGTCATTTTCATCCGCTGAAAACAAAAGACTTGCGGGGAGCCTTTTCACAAACCACAGAAAAGACATGAGTTAGAAACTCCCAAATTTCGAAGAATTGCCAGTTTTCATCAGAGAATTGCCTGTTTTTAAGAAAAATCCCCAAGCCCGCCCGCACTTCTGTTCCCTGTTCCCTCCGCCCTCGCTCCAATACCCGACACCGCTTACGCATTTTCTCTTCCCCATCCCGCCATCCTTCCGCTACATTTGATCGGCGCGCTCCCCGCCTTCTGTACGGCTGGTCTGCGCGCGATCCAATTAGGAGAATCCATGCATAAGTCTAGAGTTTGCTTCACCTTGACCTGTTCCATGGCCTGTTCGTTCTTGCTGGTCGGCCTCGCCGCCAACGCCCAGTCCTCCCGCAAGCCCGGCCTCTACGAGGTCACCACCACCATGAGCATGGGCGGCTCCTCCATGTCCCCAGGCGCGCAAATGCCGCAAAACGGCCAAATGCCCTCGGGCCAGCAAATGCCCCAGATGCCCTCAGGCGGCCAGATGCCCCAAAACGGCCAGATGCCTTCAGGGATGCCTCAGGGCATGCAGATGCCTCAGGGAATGCAGATGCCCTCCGCCTCCAGCCCCATGGGTGGCCCGCACAAAACGCAGGTCTGCGTCACCCAGGAGATGATCGACAAGTACGGCGGCCCCAACCCGGCTCCGCAACACGGTGACTGCCAGGTCACCGACATCACCCTCAAACCCAACAGCATGAAAGCCAGAATCACCTGCACAGGCCAAATGGAGGCCAACGGTAGCGTCGAATCTACCTGGAAGAGCGACAGCTCCAGCAAGTCCTTCGTCCACATCACAGGAACCATGGAAATGGGTTCAAACACCCGCCCAGTCGACATTACGGTCCAATCTTCTTCGGCCTACAAAGGCCCCGACTGCGGCAACGTCAAGCCAATGGCCATGCCCGCACCCAAGTAAACCTCAAAGGCTTTACGCGGCTCGCCGCCGGTTCAATCCAAACCTGTCCGGCTCCCTGCACATTCCACGGAATGTCCCCAGCGGAGCCGCTTCCCCTCTTCTGGAAAGAAGATCGCCTCGCCCTCTAAACCTAGAGCGGGTCTGCCTGGTCCCTATTCGCTGTTCCCTATTCCCTATTCCCTGTTCCCTGTTCCCTGTTCCCTGCCCTTCACCCTTCCACCGTTCTCTTCAACTGCCCGCACGCCGCAAAGATATCCCTCCCCCGCGGCCTGCGCAGATACGCTGGAATCCCCTCCGCCATTAGCACACTCTTGAATGCCTCCACAGCCCCAGCCTCCGGCATCGTGTACGCAATCCCCGGCCCAGGATTCCACGCAATCAAATTCACCTTCACCGGCAGCCCCGTCCGCCGCGCCAGCCGCGCCACCTCCCGCGCATGACTCGGCTGATCCGTCACGCCGCCTAGCAGCACGTACTCAAACGTCACGCGTTCCCGCGCCCGCAGCTTTACACCCCGCACCGCCGCCATCACCGCCTCAATCGGCCACTTCCGATTGATCGGCATCAGCTCGCTCCTGACCTCATCGTTGGGCGCGTTCAGGCTGATCGCCAACTTCGGCCTCATCTCCGTCGCCTCCCCTGCAAACCGCTCGATCCCCGGCACAATTCCCGAAGTCGACACCGTCATCCGCTGTGGACTCAGCCCAACCTCCTTCACCAGCAGCCGCACCGCCCCCATGAAGTTGTCGTAGTTCAGAAACGGCTCCCCCATCCCCATGAACGCCAGGTTCACCCGCTCCTTGCCCACCTCCACACCCTGCCGCTCCAGCACCGAAACCACCTGCCCAGCAATCTCCCCCGCACTCAGGTTCCGTTGCAGTCCCAGCTTCGCCGTCAGGCAGAACTGGCAATTCACCGCGCATCCCACCTGGCTCGACACGCAGATCGTCGCCCGCCTCCACCGCCCCCCGTCTTTGTCTTCCTTTTCGCCTTCACTCCCGTCTCCAGTCTCCCCGTCATCCCCCTCCGGCATCCACACCGTCTCCACCGTCTGCCGATCTGCACCCGCACACTCCACCAGGTACCGCTCGGTCCCATCCACCGACGTGAACACCTGCGCAATCCGCGGCCTGCCCACCGCCCAGCCCGCCTTCACCAGCTTCTCCCGCAAATCCTTCGACAAAGTACTGATCGAAGAAATCTCCGCAACCCTTTGACTGTAGATCGCTTCTGCCAACTGCCTCCCACGCCACCTGGGCTTCCCCGCCGCCACCATCACCTCAGCCAGCTCTTCGCCATCCAGACCAAACAACGCCTGCGGCCCCAGTTCCGCTGCCCGCGCGCTCACTTCTGCGCCCTCTCCAGCATCTAATCGAACAAGTCGACTCGAACCTTGATCCGCTGTCTGCGTCATCTCATCTCTCGGCTTTCATTATTTCACTCGCACTCTGCTCGTATCGCCAATCCCGCACGCCCCCACCGATTGCCCTACAATCGAGCTTGACACTGATCATGAACAACGAGCGCAACATCCGCCGCACCGTATTGCCCAACGGCCTCATTATCCTCACTGAGCGCATGGACCACCTACGCTCCGTCGCCATGGGCGTCTGGATCAAGTCCGGCTCCCGCTGCGAGCCTGCCGAAATCAACGGCATCTCCCACTTCGTCGAACACATGCTCTTCAAGGGCACCCGCTCCCGCTCCGCCCAGGCCATCGCCCGCGAAATGGACTCCATCGGTGGCAACCTCGACGCCTTCACTGGCAAAGAGACTATCTGCTTCAACGTCAAGTCCCTCGCCGACCACGTCCCAATCGCCCTCGACGTTCTTTCCGACCTCGTCCTCAACCCCGTCTTCGCAGCTCCCGACATCGAGCGCGAACGTGGCGTCATCCTCGAAGAAATCAAGATCGACGAAGACAATCCCGACGTCCTCGTTCATGAGCTCTTCACCCAGAGCTTCTGGAAGGACCACCCCCTCGGCTGGCCTATCCTCGGCACCACCCGCACCGTCGCTAGTCTCGACCAGCACAAGCTCTTCAACTACCACAACGACCGCTTCCACGCCGGCAACATGGTCTTCTCTGCCGCCGGCAATCTTGACCACGACCAGTTCGCCGCGTCCATCGCCGCCCGCTTCTCCAATCTCTCCGCTGGCGCATCCGTCACCGAACTCGCCGCCCCCGAAGCCAGTGCGCGCGTCGTTCTCCGCAACAAGAAATCTCTTGAGCAGGTCCAGATCTGCCTCGGCGTCCCCGCTCCGCCCATCACCGACGAAAACCGCTACGCCACCCTCATCCTCAACACAGTCCTCGGCGGAGGCATGAGCTCCCGCCTCTTCCAGACCATCCGCGAAGAGCGCGGCCTCGCCTACTCCATCTACTCCGATCTCAGCCCCTATCGCGACACGGGCACTCTCTGCGTCTACGCCGGCACATCCTCTGCCAATGCCCTACAGGTCGTCGACCTCATCCTCGCCGAATTCGCCCGTCTCAAGCAGGAGCCCCTCAGCGAAGAGGAGCTCACCCGTGCCAAGGATCAGGTCCGGGGCAACATCCTCCTCGGCCTCGAGAGCTCCAACTCCCGCATGGCCAACCTCGCCCGCCAAGAGATGTACTTCAAAAAGTTCTACTCGGTCGACGAAGTTATCGCGCGCATCGGCGAAGTCAAGGCTTCTCAGGTCCAGGCCATGGCTCAGCGCCTCTTTGTCCCCGACCGCATCGCTGTCACCCTCCTCGGCCGCCTCGACGGCGTAAAGCTCGAGCGCGACCGCCTTGTTTGCTGAAACGCCAGTTCTTAGTTCGCAGTTCGCAGTTCTCAGTGCGTTGACTGGTCAGGCAATCTCGGCTGTGCATCAGGGCTGGTCGTTTGAGGAAGATGCCGCAGGGCTGTGAACTGTGAACTACGAACTATGAACTGCTTTTCAAACGTTCCATTTCCCTTCTGCGTCTGTACGTTGTAGCATTCTTTTCGGGCGGGCCCATAGGGCTGCCGCATCAGGACGTGCATGCCATGAATCCCAAATTCTCTCTGCTCCATCGCGAAAATGATCAGCATCGGGCCCACCACTCCAACGGCTTCACCCTGATGGAACTGCTCATCGTCATGGCCATCATCGCCATTCTCATGCTCATCGCCATTCCGACCGTGCAGAGTCTCAAGAAGAAAGCCAACGACCTCTCCGCGCAGAACTCCGTCCAGGTCATTTCCAAGGCTGAGCTTCAGTACTCTGACATGTACCCCTCCAACGGCTTCGCCTGCACGCTGACTGCCCTCGGCGGCGACCCCAACTCCGGCGCGCCATCTGCCGCATCCGCCCAGATCCTCCAGAGCGACCTCGTCTCCGGCTATAAGTCCGGCTTCATCTTTACCGTCACCTGCAAAGACAAAGTCACGGTCAATGGCGTCGACCGATTCAATAGTTACGCCATCACAGGCGTCCCCCAAACCGTCGGCAAGACCGGCGACCGCGGCTTCTGCAGCGACCAGTCCGGCATCATCAAGTTCGACCCCGCCGGCGGCACCAACTGCACCCAGACCCTCGGCCAATAATCGCTGAATGACGAGCAAACCACGCGTGTATGTACTCGGTTCTGATTGTCGTGAGTCAGTGCACAACTTCAGTCGTGGCTCACAGAGCTTTGTATCAGGGCACGACTTCAGTCGTGCCGATAAAGCCAACAAAATGACTAGGGCTTTAGCCCCTGCTCAAGCTCGGCTGCTGGAGAGCAGATTCCTAAGAAGACTCAAGCCTCTCTTACCGAAACTCCTGGCCTTTTTTACAATCTCTTTCGCGACGAGCCTGCCCGCCCAATCCCCATCACCCCACGCCCTCGCCCAGCGCATCGACAGCCGGTACAACCATCTCCACGCCCTCCGCGCCGCCTTCACTGAGACCTACAACGGCCTCGGCATCCGCCGCTCCGAGAGCGGAACCCTCACCCTCCTCAAACCCGGCCGCATGCGCTGGGACTATTCCTCGCCTGCCGGCAAGATCTTCCTTCTCGACGGCAAATTCGCCTGGTTCTACGCCCGCGGAGACGCTCAGGTCCAGCGCATTCCCAGCCGTGACCTCGACGACCTCCGCTCCCCGCTCCGCTTTCTCCTCGGCCACACCGAACTTGAAAAGGAACTCCTCAACCTCCGCCTTACCCCCGCGCCCAATGGCCAGTTCACCCTCTCCGGCCAGCCCAAAGGTCAGGACAACAAGCCCGACCAGCGCGTATCCCGCCTGGCGCTGACCGTCACCGCCGACGGAACCATCACCGCAATCGAAATCGAAGAAACCGACGGCGCCCTAACCCGATTCACCTTCTCCGGCGAATCGGACAACCCCTCAATCCCGCCCGCCCAGTTCCACTTCGCCCCGCCCTCCGGCATCCCCGTCGTCGACGCCACTGCGCCGGTATAAGGGCACACGGGCCTGGATCTCAGCTAAAGCAGCCTCATCCCGGCAAGTTTCGCCGCAATCGCATCGAAGGTGACCGTCTCATGGCAACCCGAAGTGTGCCCCGAGCGCTCGATCAGGCAGTCCGCAAAATCGACCTTCGCAGCTGCAAACCTGCGAACTGCCTGCTCCACTGCAGACTGATTCTCCAGAACCAGCTCTGTTGAATCGAGCAGTTGCTCCAACATAGGAACGAGCTGGGACTTGTCGAAGCGATACTGGCTGCGGAGAACCCAGACGAGTTCAATCAGGCTGATGAGCGAAACAAATCCGGGGGACGCGGGCGTTAGCGTCAGCAGGAAACTCTTCGCCCGACTTGCCTGAATGGCATCGTCCTTGGCGAAGTACCGAACCAGAATATTCGTGTCGATTCCGGTCATAACCGGCTCAGTCCTCGAAAGTCAGCAGCCCTGCCCAACCCTTGGCGATAGTTTCATTCATCTCCTCGATCGTGACCGGCTTGCCGGTCCAGGGCACACACCCCTCAAGGTTTCTGATTGAGCCTGTTTTCGGCCTCAGTATGATTTCGCCATTTTCGCCTTCGATGAATCGAACCTGGACCCCGGCTTTGAGACCATATTTCTTGCGAAAATCTACTGGAACTGTGATTTGTCCCTTGCTTGTCATCGAAGCTGTAGCCATCGCTCTACCTCTTTCTCCTAGGCTACCATCATTCCTTACCTGATGTAAGGAATTGCCGTCGAAGGAAGATTCGGGATCGGCGCTCACTTCCCATACTCGTAAAACCCCCGCCCCGTCTTACGCCCCAACTTACCCTCTTCAACCATCCGCACCAGCAGCGCGCATGGGCTGTACTTCGCGCTTCCGAAGCCCGCCTCCAGCACGCGCATGATGTCCACACATACATCTATCCCAATCAAATCCGCCAGCGTCAGCGGCCCCATCGGGTGCGCCATCCCCAGCTTGAACACCTGGTCCACAGCCTCCGCCGTCGCCACGCCATCCATCACCGCATACGCCGCCTCATTGATCAGCGGCATCAGCACCCGGTTCGAAACAAACCCCGGCGCATCGTTCACCGCCACTGGCGTCTTGCCCAAAGCAACACTCAACGCCCGCACCGTCTCAAACGTCGCATCGCTGGTCTGCGGCCCGCGCACCACCTCCACCAGCGCCATCACCGGCACAGGATTGAAGAAATGCAGCCCGATCACCTTGTCCGGCCGCATAGTCTCCGCCGCCAGCCGCCCAATCGAGATCGATGACGTGTTCGTCGCCAGCACCGCATTCGATCCCATCAACCCATCCAGCGCGCGAAAGATCTCCGCCTTCACCTCGAACCGCTCCGACGCGGCCTCAATCGCCAGTTCCACCCCGGCCAGCGCCTCCCGCTCAACCGTCGCCTTGATCCGCTCCAGCGCCGACTCCACCTCTAGCTCAGTCAGCTTGCCCTTCGCCGCTTCTCGATCGAGACCCGCGCGAATCCGCTCCACCGCCCGCTCCAGAAGAGCCATCTCCACATCGCACAGCACCACGCCGAACCCCGCCCGCGCAAACACCTGCGCAATCCCGGAGCCCATCGTCCCCGCGCCCACCACTCCAACTGTTTTGATCTCGTTGCTCATCTGCCTTTACTCCCACTTCGATGCATGAGGGAGTCTAGCAGGCCATCAAGGGTATCCGACAAATCGGCCCTGAAATGTCGCAAATCCAAATCCTCCGGAAAATACAGCCTGGAGTCGAGGTCTTGAAAGGGCACGACTTCAGTCGTGCCGAAAAGACTCCCAAAAGGACGAGGGCTTTAGCCCCTGAGGGACGCTCTTCAACGGTCCTGCAACATCTATGCGACCCATTTCAGTACGTGCTCGCACCTTCCCGTACCGCGCCTTCCCGAACTGCGCCATCCCTCACCAGGTCCAGCGGCTGCGTCAGCATGAACATCAGCGAAGTCCCCTCTTCCAGCGTCGCCTGCGGATGATCCACCAGCAGATGCACCGTGATCACGCCAGCCCCCACCAGCCCGCCTGCCGCCGCGCCCACCGGCCCGCCAACAATCGCGCCAGTCACCACCCCCGCGCCTACCCCGCCGCCATACTCAATTCCATCTTTCTTCAGCCGCGATCCCGGACGAATCGTCCCCTCGCCGATCACTCGCGTATGCGACCCCGGCGTCGACGTCACATCGGCAGACATCCTCAACCGCGACCCATCCGGCAAAATCACTACCTCCGGCTCCAGGCGCATCGTCCCGTACCCTGCCACGTGCCCCCTCGAAACTTCCGCCACCCGCCCGTCAATCTCCGACCCCGCGGGAATCAGCACCTCGCCATTGCGCAACACATCCGTCGCCACGCGCGTCCTGAATGGCTCGCCCTTCTCGCTCGTCGCCGTCGACAGCCGATCGATCAGCCGCACGCGGATCATCGTCCCCTCGCCCAGCATCCCCGGCCGCAACGCCTCCGGATGCACTATGTCCCCATCCGGATCAGCCGTCCGCATCGCCAATCGCGGATCCTGTGGGTTCGGAGCCACCCCCACCAACCCGTCATCCGTGCCGTCCCGCCCATCCGCCATCGGTAGTGCCGGTTGCGAGTTCACCACCCGCTGCTGTGGCGCAGGATAAGCCGGATACGCCTGCTGGCCAACATTCAGCGGCTGCGTCATCGGCTGCCCCGCCGGAGGCTTCGCAACCGGGGGAGCCGATGTCGTGATCGTGTCATCCGCTGGGGGATGCGACACGCCCTGGTAGGAACCCTGGTCCTGCCCCGAGCCCTGCCCGGCCGCCTGGCCCCAGCCCTGCAACGCGGCAGGCGACATCCCAACCAAAAAAACCAAAACTACCTTCGTCGCATTCTTCATCGCCAAGATTCTCCTCCGGGCACACCCGTCCCGCGCAGCTTCATACCCAGTTAGACCCGCAATCCATCGGAGAGTTTCTTGCGCCGCCATATTTCGCCGGCGCCCACACCGCTCTCTCTACTCAGGTCTCGGCCCGACTCCAGCAGATTCGGAACCAAAATCCAGTTACGCAGAAGCCCTCAAATTAAGCCTAGACTCGCTCGCATTCCGCGCATACACATCTTCCAGGCCCATGTTCCTCCCCTGCCACGAATCACATCTGTCACCCCGCCAGCCCCCCGCCTCTGCCCCAACCTGAACTCAAGCTCAACTCCTGCCTCACCAGTCTCTTCCCCGCTCTGTGACAGCCATTACACAGTCCCGTCCCCTCCGGTTTGTTAGAATCCATAAGAAAGATCAATCGATTTTCCGCTGAACATGAGGAGATTCCACGCGTGCAGGGGCTTCTGAATACGATTCACAGCGCCGCCGGAGAACCCCTTGCCGTGGATCGCCGTCCCACAATGAACGACCGGCTGCAGCACCGCATCATGAGGAATGACATGACTGAGATTATTGCTATTCGTGCCCGCGAAGTACTTGACTCCCGCGGAAACCCTACCGTCGAAGCTGACGTGATCCTCGAGAGCGGCGCACTTGGCCGCGCCATCGTCCCTTCCGGAGCTTCCACCGGCGAGCATGAGGCCGTCGAACTCCGTGACGGCGACAAGACCCACTACGGCGGCAAGGGCGTTCTCAATGCCGTCGCCAACGTCGAAACGGTAATCGCTCCCGAGCTCGAAGGCATGGACGCTGCCAACCAGCGCCTCATCGATCAAACCATGATCGCCCTCGACGGCACGCCCAACAAGAGCAAGCTCGGCGCCAACGCTATCCTCGCCGTCTCCCTGGCCAGCGCCCGCGCCGTCGCGCAAACCCTCGAGATTCCTCTCTATCGCTATCTCGGCGGCGTCAACGCCTGCATCCTGCCCACCCCAATGCTCAACGTCCTCAACGGCGGCGCGCATGCTGACTCCAACGTCGACTTCCAGGAATTCATGATCATGCCCGTCGGCGCAGAGCGCTTCTCTGACGCGCTTCGCTGGGCCGCTGAAACCTTCCACACCCTCAAGGGCGTGCTCAAGAAGAAGGGCTACAACACCGCAGTCGGCGATGAAGGCGGATTCGCTCCTTCGCTCAAGTCCAACGACGAGGCCATCGAACTGATCCTAGAAGCCATCGTGGCCGCTGGCTACAAGCCCGGCGAACAGATCGCCATCGCCCTCGATCCCGCCTCCAGCGAGTTCTACGACAAGGAAAAGAACAAGTACGTCTTCAAGAAGAGCGACAAGCGCGAACTGAGCAGCGAAGAGATGGTTGCCTTCTACGACAACTGGACCCGCCAGTATCCCATCGTCTCCCTCGAGGACGGCCTTGCCGAAGACGACTGGGCAGGCTGGAAGATCCTCACTGACAAGCTCGGCAGCCGCATCCAGCTCGTCGGCGACGATATCTTCGTCACCAACATCAAGCGCCTCCAGCGCGGCATCGACGAGGGCGTCGGCAACTCCATCCTCATCAAGGTCAACCAGATCGGCACCCTTACCGAGACCCTCGAAGCCATCGAGCTCGGCCGCCGCTACGGCTACACCTCGGTCATGAGCCACCGCTCCGGCGAAAGCGAAGATACATTTATCGCCGACCTCGCAGTCGCCACCGGCGTCGGCCAGATCAAGACCGGCTCCGTCAGCCGCACCGACCGCATCGCCAAGTACAACCAGCTCCTCCGCATCGAGGAAGAGCTCGGCGCCGGCGCCGTTTACCTCGGCCTCGAAAGCCTCAACTACGAAGACTAACCACCCGCGGTCAATGAACCGTCGGCTTCACGCAAAGGGAGAAGACCTCAAGCTTCTCCCTTTTATTTTTGTTCTCTGTGTCAATTTCAAAAAAAGTGTCATCCTGAGCGAACGGGGCCCCGAACGCTTTTCAGTTCGGGGGTGGTGAGTCGAAGGACCCGCAGTTGCTCTCGCAGTTGCACTTGCTTTTGCAGTTGCACTTGCTTTTGCAGTTGCACTCGCTTTTGCAGTTGCCGTTCTTCAATTACAACCAAAATCTGTCATCCTGAGCGAAGCGCACTTCAGCGGAGTCGAAGGACCCGCAGTTGCTCTTGTCGTTGCTCTTGTACTTTCTCAACACAACCAAAATCTGTCATCCTGAGCGAAGCGTACTTCAGCGGAGTCGAAGGACCCGCAGTTGCTCTCGCAGTTGCACTTGCTTTTGCAGTTGCACTCGCTGTCTCCCATCAACTCCGCCGCAAAAGCGCACCCCCCTTGTCCACCGTCGGATCCGCCCCGTACCATCCCTCGCTCAAGTCCCGCCACGTCGGATTGCACTTCTCGATCAGCGCAATCTTCTTCGCGCGAGCCCACCCCTTCAGCTGTTTCTCCCGCGCAATCGCGCCCTCCGGAGACACAAACCGCTCAAACCACACAAGCCGGTTGCAGTTGTACGTCGATGAAAATCCCTCACGTGTCCGCTTCTTATGCTGCAAGACTCGCGTCCGAAGATCCCCTGTCATCCCGATATAAAGCGTGCGGCTCCGGCTGGCCACAATATACGCAAAATAGACTCTTTCATTCACGCGTGGAATCTATCGCACATCACGAATCGCCGCAACATTACGAATTGACAACAACTTGCGTCCCCGTTCTTCGGGGCGCGCCGGTAGCTCGCTGAGCCTTCCCACGGGCCCTCGGTGGTCGAGCAAATTCAACGTCCAGAGATTGCCTGCGATGGAACAACCTGTCTGTATCCATACTCCCAGAGGATAGGAAACCACGGATGGATTGATGGGTCTGGGAACCCACCGCAACATTCTGAAAGGCACTCTTCGCAAAGTGCCATTCGAAGCTTGAACATTCTCGTGGTGGTCGTCTTGCCCGGCAATCGAACCATCCCAAAACCGATCAGGGGGAGCGATACCGCTGAGACGGCTGCAGAAGCAATTGTCTCAGTCCAGTTTCGAGTCACCTTTATCCTTGCGAGTCCGAAATCGAACAAAGCCAACTCCCCGTTTGTCGAACAGATCACGCACCGATCAGCCCTCACGGGCGACCGGCCTAGGAGATCTTCCAACTCATCGTCCTTTGATCGGGCGGGGTTGGACCTCTGAACGGCTTGCTCACTCCTAATTGGTCGCGTTAGGGGCGACACACTGCGCCCGCAGATTTGGCAAAAGCTCGTCGCTTCCGGCATTCTGGCGCCGCATCCAGGGCAATACATCTTGGGCAACCTCCGCCCTTATTCTGTGGCCCCAATAATAGCAAAGGAATACTCGGCCAAGCGGCCCCCGAGCAGCCAGTGCCCGGTCTTCGCGGGCGACTGATCAAGTGTGAGAACCAGCACACCTGATCGCCAGCTCCAGCCGGTTATCCTAGTAGAGAAAATCGATTTGAATTCGAGGTATCTTCTTCGTGCCCAAGCGTCCTCTCGTCCTCACCATCCTCGACGGATGGGGCTACCGTGCTGAAACCGCCGACAACGCCATCGCTCTCGCTCGCAAGCCCACCTACGACAAGCTCCTCCGCGAGTATCCCAACACCCTCATCCGCGCCTCCGAACACTTCGTCGGCCTCCCCGACGGCCAGATGGGCAACAGCGAAGTCGGCCACCTCAACCTCGGCGCCGGCCGCATCGTCCATATGGACATCACCCGCATCGACGAGCTCATCGCCAAAGACGAATTCAAAAAGAATCCCTCCATCGTCGCCGCCATGCAGCGCGCCCAGGAAGGTGGCCGCCAGCTTCATCTCTTCGGCCTCGTCTCCGATGGCGGCGTCCATTCCCATCAGGAGCACCTCTACGCCCTCCTCCGCACCGCCCGTGAATACGGCCTCCAGCGCGTCTTCGTCCACGCATTCATGGACGGCCGCGACACCGGCCCCACCTCCGGCGCAGGCTTCATCTCAAAGCTCGAACAGAAGATGCGTGAGTACGGCGTCGGCAAGGTTGCCTCAATCAACGGCCGCTACTACGCCATGGACCGCGACAAGAGATGGGAGCGCGAGCTCAAAGCCTTTGACGCCATGGTCAATGGCAAGGCCGAGGGCGGTTCCTACCCTGACCCCGTCGCCCGCATCAAGGAGAACTACAACAACGGAGTTACCGACGAGTTCCTCATCCCCTTCGTGGTCGTCGACGCCGCTGGCAAGCCCGTCGGCCAGATTCGTGATGAAGACGTCTGCATCAACTTCAACTTCCGCGCCGACCGCGCCCGCCAGATCACCCGGGTCCTCGCCCGCGAAAGCGGCATCAACAAGCAGGGCGGCCGCGACCTCGAAGGATGGGAATCCCTCGACCAGACAATCCCCCGCTCATCCATTCCCAAGAACCTCCACTACACATGCATGACTCGATACGACAAGCTCTACGAACTGCCCCTTGTCATTCCGCCCGAGTCCATGGACAACATCCTGGCCAACGTACTCAGCTCCCATCAGCTCCGCAACCTCCGCGTCGCTGAGACCGAAAAATTCGCCCACGTCACCTACTTCTTCAACGGCGGCATCGAAGTTCCCTTCCCCGGCGAAGAACGAATCATGTGCCCCTCGCTCAAGGTTGCCACCTACGACCTCGCTCCCCAGATGCGTGCTGAATGCATCGCCGACACCATAGTCAAGGCCGTCAACGACACCGCCTTCGACCTCATCGTCGCCAACTTCGCCAATGCCGATATGGTCGGCCACTCCGGCCAGCTCGAGCCCACCATCCGCGCCTGCGAAGTCGTCGACGCGCAACTCGACCGCATCTACAAAGCCGTCCGCGAGCGTAACGGCGCATGGCTCATCACCGCCGACCACGGCAACGCCGAACTGATGAAGGACCCCGTCACCGGCGGCCCACACACCGCTCACACCACCAACCCCGTCCCGTTCATCTACGTCGCCGAAGACGCCCCTCACTTCCGCCTCCGCACCGACGGCGCACTCCGCGACATCTCGCCCACTCTGCTGGCAATCCTCCAGGAAGGCCTGCCCAAGGAAATGACCGGCGGCGACATGCGCGTCCCGCTCGC
>Ga0302140_10000834_pt1 | contig 40635 bp, 36 predicted proteins | sample I_Bog_E1_1_FD_202095 | JGI IMG/M metagenome (GOLD analysis project Ga0302140, IMG submission 202095) | Peat permafrost microbial communities from Stordalen Mire near Abisko, Sweden - I_Bog_E1_1 | ecosystem: Environmental > Terrestrial > Soil > Wetlands > Peat | place: Sweden: Abisko, Stordalen...
ATGCGTCACGGCAAAATCCATCCAGCCATCCTTGTTGTAGTCGAGCACCGCAATTCCCTCTGTCGTGGCCAACTCGCTCCACGGGCGCCACATGACGAAGTTCCCTCGATCAGTCGGCATCTGCCCCTGAATTGGCGTGTATAACTCTTCCGTTGGATATTTCCCTTCGCGGGGGTTGATATAGATCAGTGGCCCGTCGTAGCCGCCGGTCACCGCAATATCGACAGCACGATCGTTGTTGAAATCCGTCAGGATCGCCGCGTTGCTCTTCCCTTCTTTCCCGCCCAGCCCCGTCTGCTCTGTCCAATCGGTAAATGTTCTGTTCCCGTTATTCCGCCAAAGCACGTTCGCATGGTTCCCAAACGACGGGTCCTTGTCCCTGATTCCACCCACAAGGACAATGCCCGTCAAAAACAAATCCAAATCCCCATCGTGGTCATAATCCACAAACGTAATTCCCGTAGGCCGATTCTTCGCGGCCAGTCCAGCCTCCGCCGTCACATTTTGAAACTTGCCCTTACCCAAATTTCTGAACAGCAGCACAGCATCATCAAGCGCCACCGCCAAATCGTTCAGTCCATCCCCGTCATAATCGCCCACCGCGCAAGCAACCGCATGACCTGAAGCATTGAGCCCAGCCGCCGCCGCGTCCCATTCTTCAAACGTCCCATCCCCACGCGCATGCAACACGCGAATAGCCTGCTGACCATTCACCATCAGCACCAGGTCCATGTGCCCATCGCCCGTCGCGTCCATCATGCAAGCCCCGCCCGTCGTTGGACTCACAAAGGCCTTGCCCGCACCCAACGCATGAGGCTTCTCAGGTAACAGCGGCTGCGCCTCCAGCCGCACCGAAATCATCCCCTTCGATCCCATCTCCGCCACCTCAACCGGTGTCACCGTCGAGTAGTGCCCCTGCTCCCCGTAGGCCAGCCCAATGGGCGCGCCGATCTTGGTGCTCGTCAAATGCTGGAAGCGCTTGAAGTGCTCCTTCGCCTCCACAGTATTTCCCGACCGTTGCAGAGCCCGCGCAAGTTGAAACTCCGACGACGCATGCAGCGGGTCGATCTTCAAAGCTTCCTGGAAAATCTCGATGGCTTTTTCGAACTCTTTCAGTTCCGCCAGGCACACACCCTCGAAATAATAAGAGTCCGCATCGCGCGGATCCGTTTTCACCGCCTGTTGAAAGCTCTTCAGGGCATCTTCCAACTCATTGCCCGCATGCTGAGCCAGCCCCAGGTTGTACCACGCTTGAGCGCTGTCGCGGTCAAGGTCGAGGGCGGTACGAAGTACCTTTTTCGCTTCGTCCAGCTTCTGTAGAGTCATCAGCGCGATCCCGTCGTTGATGGCCGCCTGCGGGAGTTTCGGATCCGTCTTCATCGCCGCGGCAAACGTTTCCGCGGCGCGCTCAGTAAACTGCTGGCCCATCTGCGCCACACCGCGATTATTCAGCCGCACTGCCTCGGCATCAAATCGCACCGGCGCTCCCTGCGCACTCGCCGCCAGCAACCAGCAACCAAGAGCCGCAGCCCCAACCATTCTCATATTTCTCTTCCCCAATGCGGCCTGAATCGACCCGAAAGCAATCAGCCAAACTCTGCATCCAACCCTACAGTGTATGCGAGCGCACAATCATCCCGCTTCGGCCGAGAGCATGACCTTTCGATCCGCCGACAACCGTTTGCCCAGCCAATCTATACTTCAACTGTGATTTATCCACTCCATGGCCCCTCTCAATGAGCCAGAGAAGCAGCAAGCGCCGCATCGGCGTCATCACCACTTCACGCGCCGATTACAGCCATCTTTACTGGCCTCTGCGAGAACTCTCTGCCCACCCCGATGTCGAACTCGGAGTCTTCGCGCTTGGCGCCCACCTCTCGCCTGAATTCGGCTCCACGCTGAAGGAAATCGAGCGGGACGGCTTCCCCATCCAGGCCCGCATCGAGTGCCTGCTTAGTTCAGACACCGACACCGGAATGGCCAAGACCATTGGCATCGCCATACTCAGTCTGGCCGATGCGCTGACAGCCTGGCGTCCCGACCTGCTGCTGCTCATCGCCGACCGCTATGAGATGCTCGCCCCCGCGTCCGTCGCGCTGGCCCTCAGGATTCCTATCGCTCACATCGAGGGCGGGGAAATCTCCCAAGGCGCCATCGACGACCAGGTCCGCAACGCCCTCACCAAGCTCGCCCACATCCATTTCACCTCGACCTCAATCGCCCGCGACCGCGTTATCGCAATGGGTGAAGAGCAATGGCGTGTCCACCATGCCGGCGCGCCTTCGCTTGACCACCTACGCCCCTCTGCGCTGCTTGATCGGCCCACTCTCGAAGTCAAGCTAGGCATCAGGTTCACTTCGCCAACTATCCTTGCCGCCTGGCATCCCGTTACCATCCTGCGCGATACGAACCGGGAGGCCGACGCAGTGTTCGCGGCCCTTACTCAGGTTTCAGGGCAGATTGTTTTCGTTTATCCCAACTCCGACGCCGGAAGCCACGCGCTCATTGAACGAACACGAGCGCTTGCAGCTACGCGGGCCCGAACTCACATCTTTGTCAACCTTGATGCCATAACCTACTGGAGCCTTCTTGGGCAGGTCGATGCCATGGTCGGCAATTCGTCTTCCGGGATCATGGAGGCCGCCTCATTCGCGTTACCCACCGTCAACGTAGGCATGCGACAGCAGGGCCGCGAACGAGCAAAAAACATCATTGACGTTCCTGCTGACACCGCGCAGATTCTAGCCGCCATCAACCGCGCCCTCAATGCGGAGTTCCGCGAATCTCTACGCGGGATACCCAACCCCTACGGCAATGGCACCGCTGCCAAAACAATCACCCAAATTTTGGCCACAGTGTCGCTTGATAATCTCCTTATCAAGCAGCCCGCGCTTCTCCCTGAAGATAACTCCGCGGCGGGCACCACCCTCCCCGAGCCTTTGGAGCAGCTACCGCAGGCGCCTGTCGTTGATGTTCGGACCGAAACACGAGCGAATATCCCTCAGCAAGCTCTTAGTCCATTCAGGATCTCAATTGACCCGCCGGCAATGAGCCGGTCGAAGAAAGGTACGATTTTCGGCCATATCTGCTTCTTCATCGCGGAGCAGCCATTTCCTTCCAGTTGGTACACCGACCTGGCAGTTGCGTTCATCTGGGTGTGGCTGGATGCGCTCGTGAAAATACTGTCGGGCCAGCGGAATTACGAGCGCATTCGTTTTTATCACAATCCATATTCAGTCGACATATCATCGGCAGAAGAAGGAGCGGTCGATCTTGAATTTATCTGGCATAACGCCGCAGAGGACCAATTGATGGGATCGTTTCATGCGCGTCTTCGAGAGCTCACCCAACTATCGATGGACGCGGCGGAGCAGATTTTAGCCGTTTGTCAAGAACGAGGCTGGGAAGATCCGGATACGCAGATGCTTGCGGCGACTTTGAAAGAGGCAAAGGCGGCGTTGGCCAAGAATCCCGGCCCGGATCTCCCATGACAGCAAGCATTCCGCTGAGCGCGCCCGACATAACCCAGGCGGAAATCGATGCCGTCACCGCCGTTCTACGGACTCCGCACCTAAGCCTCGGCCCGGAATTGTCTGCTTTCGAAGCTGCGCTCGCCGCCTACCATGAAGTGACCCATGCGGTAGCCGTAAGTTCAGGCACCGCCGGCCTCCACCTGGCCCTGCTGACGCTCGGCATTGGCGAAGGCGACGAGGTCATTGTTCCATCCTTCGCCTTCATTGCTGTAGCAAACGCTGTTCTTCAGGTCCGCGCCACGCCGGTCTTCGCGGAGATCGATCCGATCACGCTCAACCTCGATCCGGCAGCCCTAGAGCGTGCTATTACCCCCCGCACTCGCGTCATGATCGTCGTCCACACTTTCGGTATACCTGCGGACATGGATAAGCTCCAGGTCATCGCCCGCAATCACAACCTTTTCATTCTGGAAGACGCTTGCGAAGCCATTGGGGCCGAGTTCGGCCAGCCGCCACACTCTCGCCGAGTGGGCAGCTTTGGCGAGTTGGCAGTTCTCGGCTTCTACCCCAACAAGCAACTCACTACCGGCGAAGGTGGCGCCGTTCTCGCTCGCGATCCGGCACATGCCGCACGCCTTCGCAGCCTCCGAAATCAAGGCCGCAGCGGAAGTGACTGGCTCGACCACGCTGAACCCGGCTACAACTACCGCCTCTCCGAACTAGCCTGCGCTCTGGGCCGATCCCAACTTAGCCGCATCGACGAAATGCTGGACCTCCGCCGAGCCGCCGCACAACGCTACAACGACCTGCTCGCGGCTATTCCTGCACTCGAACTCCCGAATCTCAGCCTTCCCGGTCGTACCATCAGTTGGTTCGTCTACGTTGTCCGGCTGCCGGAAGGTGTTGACCGTGATCGCGTTCGCGCAGCCTTGAGCGCCCGCGGCATCGCCACGGGACGCTATTTTGCCCCTATTCATCTGCAGGCGGGCTGGCGCACGCACCCAAGCGCTCGCTCGCTGTCCTTGCCGATTACCGAGTCCATCGCTCACCGCACTCTGGCGCTTCCATTTTTCAATCGCATCACGGCCGATCAGCAGGGGGAAGTTGCCGTCACGCTCAATAAGGCAATTCGTGCGGCATGATGCAAGAACCGCAAAGCGACTTAAACTCTCAAGGAACAAATATTCCTTTTACATTGCACTTTTCATTGAATCGCAAGATTTTTATGATTGCTTCAATTGACCGAAGAATCTCGACAAGATTCGTTGGACAATTGTTTCCGAAGAAACCCTTCTTGCTCTCTTTGCATCTATTGCGCAGGAACATTTTCTAACAGCACCGGATCGATCGAATCGTCTTGTTTTCTTGGACTGACTTCATCTGGATGTTAAAGAGCAGGGTTGTATGGTGGTCAAAACGCAAAGCAAAGGCCGCGGTCAGACCGGTATCCACGTGGGAGTAACCAACGCTCGGCGGTATTTTCCGAAAGACACTTCCACCATCGAGTTACAACTGGACCATCTCCAGATTCAATGCGGATTAGCGCCGGGATTCTGGCACGACCAGCCGGAGATTTACGATCCCCGGCTATGCGCCTGGCTGGAGTCGAAGAACCTCCACACCAGGGCGGATCGAACCCCAGTCCCAATGGTCATGATTCCCGCTGGCAATAACTCCTTCAAACTTGAACCGTTCCGTCTGAATAGCCAGGCAAGACTGAAGCAGATTCATCCCCCAGCAGCGTGAGGGGCAGAAGAAGTCTATCGATTTTAGCTGGCAGGCCGTCAGCTAAAATCTAACTTGCCATGTCCTTTACATCCCTTCAAGAGTCTATCGAGCGTCATTTTGCAGCCGGCCCTGCCGCTATCGCAGATCCAGACGCAATGTCGGCCTTCATCTCCCTTCGCGGCGCACTTGAGTCGGGCCAGCTTCGCTCCGCCTCACCCGACCCAGCCTCGCCCACCGGCTGGCGCGTCAACACCTGGGTCAAGCAGGGCATCCTGCTCGGCTTCCGTCTTGGCGGGCTGGAGGAGTTCCCTTCCGGCGGCTTCGCTGCATCTGGCCTTTCATTTGTAGACAAGAACACGTTCCCAGCCCGTTTTTTTACCGCAGCTGACGGCATCCGCGTGGTCACCGGAGGGTCCGCCATTCGCGCTGGAGCTTACGTCGCTCGCGGTGTTGTTTGCGCTCCTCCCATGTACATCAATACCGGCTCTTATGTCGACGAGGGGACTATGGTCGACTCGCACGCATTGGTTGGTTCCTGCGCGCAAATCGGCAAGCGCGTCCACTTGAGTGCGGCGGCACAAATCGGAGGAGTCCTTGAGCCCATCAACGCAAGCCCCGTTGTTATTGAAGACGACGTGTTAGTCGGCGGCAACTCCGGCGTTTACGAGGGGACGATCGTTCGCAGAGGCGCAGTACTCGCCGCCGGAACTATTCTCACGCGCGGAACTCCCGTCTTCGACCTTGTCAACGGCACAATTCTCCGCGCCACCCCGGAGATGCCCCTCGTCATTCCGGAAAACGCGGTCGTCGTCCCAGGTTCGCGTGCGGTCAATAAAGGCAAAGGGCAAGAATGGGGCCTGAGCCTCTACGCTCCTGTCGTCGTCAAATACCGCGACGAGAAAACTGACCTGTCCACCACCCTCGAAGACTTGTTGCGCTAGCTCGGTTCAGCCCGTTCACCCTTTGCCAAAGCGAGATGACGGGCCGACGCGTTAGCCTGTAGGCTGATGAAACTTCCGCAAGCGCAAGAATCCTCCCGGCTTATCCGCTGGGGCATCATCGGCCCGGGCCGCGCCGCCGCCCGCTTCGCACAGGGCCTGACGGCCGTTCCCAATTCCACCCTTACAGCCGTCTGGGGTCGAAACGAAGAGCGGACTCACGCCTTCGCTAAGAAATTCACCGTTCCTCTTACCGCCGTTTCCCTCGACGATCTCTTGGCCACAGACATTGATGCTGTTTACGTCGCCACCCATCCTGACACCCACTCCGAGCTTTGCATCCGCGCCCTTGCGGCCAGCAAGCATGTACTCTGCGAAAAGCCGTCAGCTCTCAATCAGCGGCAACTCATCGAAATCCTGAAAGCAGCCAACCTCCACGACCGGCTTTTCATGGAGGCAATGAAGCCGCCCTTCTTCCCTCTTTACCAGCGCCTTCGCCAGCACCTCGCCACCGACCCCATCGGCCCCATCGGATTCGTCCGCGCCGGCCATTGCGACTCAAGCCTGGCTCCTGACTACCCACTCCATTTCCCTGAACTTGGAGGCGGCGGCATCATGGGCATTGGCCCCTATGAAGCCTTTCTCGCGCTCGACTGGCTTGGTCCCCTCAAGCGCGTCCATACCCTCGGCCGTCTCAACCCTGCCGGGGTCGATTCCTTCGCAATCATTCACACCGAGCACGAGCGCGGAATGGCCCAACTCCACACCGGCCTCGACCTGCTCAGTCACGGCGACGCGATGCTTTCTGCCCCCCAGGGCTACGTCATCATCCACGCCAACTGGTGGAACCCTACGCGCGCCACCATTCATTGCCTCGATCGCCGCATGGTAGAACTCCACGAGCCGTATACCGCCGGCGGATTCAATTACGAAACTGAACACTTTTGCAACCTGATCCGCAAGGGCCTCCGCGAAAGCCCTGTAATCTCGCATAAAATGTCGCTCGCCATGGCTCGCTTGCTTGAGTCAGCACGCGCAGCCCTCGGCGTCCGCTTCCCCGGCGAGTGATCTCCAGCCACTCAATCCGCAAATCCAAACCTTTTCACCCGCATCCAATAACCGGAAGCAATGAAAGAAGGTCAAATAGCCGGAAGACTTAGAAAGGCCACGCTTATTTGGGACTTGTCGTGGCGTCTCACAAAGGAAGCTTCATGCAAACTCGTCGCATTGCAATCCGTCGCACCGCTTTCGTCGTTGTCTATTGCATTTTCCTGCTTGTGTCGGCAACCACCAGTTCCCATGCTCAAACCGTCGACCCTGCAACCATTCCCTCATCTCCAGCAGCCGACGCCCCCTCCGCTGACACCAACCGCATCTCCATCGACATGCAAGTCACCGACAAGTTTGGCCACCACGTCAGCGGCCTGAAGCAGGAGGACTTCACACTGCTGGACAACAAGCAGCCGCGTAATATCATCGACTTTCGCGAGGTCGATCCACGCACCTCTGCAGCCGGCCCGGTCCATATCGTAATCGTGGTCGATATGATTAACACCAATTTCGAAGTCGTCGCCAGAGAACGCGAACAACTAGGCGAGTTCCTTCAGCAGGATGGTGGACGCCTCGCACACCCGACGTCCATTGCCATGCTCACCGAGAAGGGCCTCCAGATCGAGAAGGCTTCCACCACGGACGGCAATGTTCTGCTTGCCAGCCTCGACGGTTCCAAGGCCCAATTGCGATTTGTCGGCAGGAGTGCAGGCTTTTATGGAGCTACCGAACGATTAGAATGGTCTCTACGTGAGCTCAGCCAGCTCGCCGCATATGAGGCCACTCAACCCGGCCGCAAACTGGCCTTCTTCATCAGTCCCGGCTGGCCATTGCTACCCTGGGCCGGCGACCAGGCCACCGACAAACAACGGAAGTGGACTTTCAACTCCATCGTGGAGCTCACCAATGGATTGCGCGAGGCACATCTGGTCCTCTACACAGTCGACCCGTTCAGCCTGGGACGAACCAACCCTTTCTTCTATGAGAGCTACCTAAAAGGCGTCCCAACCGCAAACAAAGCTGAATACGGCGACCTGGGGCTTCAAGTCCTTGCCGTCCACTCCGGGGGAACGGTGCAGGTTCAAGGTATGGATATCAAAGGCGAGATCAACAACGCGGTGCGCGACGCCAACGCCTACTACACGCTGACATTTGACGCCCCGCCTGCGGACCGCATCAATGAATATCACGAACTCCATCTGCAGGTAGTCAAGCCAGACGCGACGGTTCGCACTACGACCGGCTACTACGCCAATGTTCAGCACTAATCGCGTCGGTCCCGCCATCGATGCTGGGTGCACCATCCCTGCGATTTCCTTCTATCGCAAGCGCGGGAAGCCACGGACCTCCAGGCGCGCAAACGCGTCTTCCCCACCACAGGTGGCTGTATAATCGCCCCGAACATCCATTTAGGTTTCGGAGGAATTATATGGACGTAGTCCTTCTTGTTTTTCTTGCCATCGCGGGCCTGATCGCTCTCACCTTGATTCTTGGCAGCTTCTTCACGGTCAGCACAGCGCAGGTTGCAGTTGTTACCCGTTTTGGCAAGTTCCTGCGCATAGCCGAACCGGGGCTTAACTGGAAGATGCCCTACTTCGACAGCGTCGCCGGGCTGGTAAGTCTGCGGGTCAACCAAATCGCGCTTACCATGGAGACAAAGACCAAAGACAACGTCTTCGTTACCATCCCCATCTCCGTGCAAAACCGCGTCCGTCCAGAGAAAGTCTACGACGCCTACTACAAGCTTTCCGACCCCGTGGCGCAGATTAAGTCTTACGTCGAACAGGTCATCCTCGGCCACGTCCCCAGTATGACGCTCGATGAAGTCTTCGCCTCGCAATCCTCCATCGCCGCCGCGGTCAAGTTGGAACTCGACGCCGACATGGCAGGATTCGGCTACGAGATTGTCAACGTTCTTGTCACCGACATTGTTCCCGATGAAAAGGTCAAGTCCGCCATGAACGACATCAACGCGGCGCAGCGCGAGCAGGTAGCCGCCAATGCTCGTGGCGAAGCCGAAAAGATCCTCGTAGTCAAGAAGGCTGAAGCTGAAGCCGAAAGCAAAGCGCTACAAGGCCAAGGCATTGCAAATCAGCGCAAAGCGATCATTGAAGGTTTGCAAGTATCCGTCGAGCAGTTCCAGAAAGCAGTCGATGGAGCGTCGTCGCGCGAGGTTATGCAACTGGTCTTAGTCACACAATACTTCGACACTCTTAAATCCATCGGTGAGAGCGATAAGACCAACACGCTCTTCCTCTCGCACGCGCCCGGCGCGGTCAGGGAAGTCTCTGATCAGATTCTACAATCCATGTTGGTGGCCAACGCGGCTAAGGAATAAGCGGCCGCCGTTGGCGTTGCGTTCATCCGCGCGGTGCCTGGAGTGCAGCGCTAATGCCTTGCTCCGCTTTCAGGAGCTTGACCGGAAGCTTACGATAACGAAGCGCAAGAGCCGACTTGGCCAGGTCCTTCAATCGATCTCTGAGAACTGGGAGAGTTGGCTGAGTGGCAACTTCGGCGAGGCCCAACCGCCTGTTTTCAATCTGGCTGTACGTGATCTTGAGCCATGGCAGCAGCTTGTCGCCGAGTTCAGGTCCAAGGTACTCGCGCAGGAATTCCAGCATCACCACAACAGCTTCTTGCCACTGCTTTTCCCTGTTGTGCCCAGCATTGGTAGTGTGAATGCGGTAGTAACCCATCGGTCTGTGAACAAATTTGATCCTTCCCCGGGCGCCCAGCAATAGCCCCCAGCACCAGTCGGTCGTAAGATCACCAGCTGCAGGGATGACAGGTGTGTCAATCAGAATTTGCCGCGAAAGCAGTGAAAAACTGATGGTGTAAATGCATCCTCCCGTCATATACAGGAATCCGTCGGGGGGGTCGATTGGCCGCTTTGGCGTCCCCGTCCCTCGCGTCTTCAACGGCCTCAGTTTGCTGTCGGTCTCAATACACGCCGACGTAATCAACCCAACATTTTCTTCGCCTGCAACCTCCCTCTGCATCGTCTCAACGAAATCTGGCATGAGCGCATCGTCTGACGATAGGAAACAAATATAGTCGCTCGTGGCCTGTTCGAGCAGGAACCGGTAATGACCGCCGAGTGTTGTGCGCTGAGGGGGACGCAAGATCCTTACCTGAGCAACACCCTCATATTCCTTGACGATCTCGAAGCTGCGGTCCGGAGACCTGTCATCCGAAATCAGGATCTCTGTTGCGGGTACAGTCTGGCCAAGCGCCGATTCGATCGTCGTACGAACGTACTTCTCGCTGTTGTAACAGGGGATGCAGATCGAAATGCTTTTGGCCATTCTGAGATACCCCAGGGTTCGTTTGATCGCCGGTCTTGCGAGCAAGTGTATCAAGCGATTCGCCCAAGTGATCGACCGTCTGCCCCACCCTAGGCAGCGGTGTTAGCATCGAACATGACAGATGCAAACGAAAAAGCTTAAAATCATCCCCCTCGGCGGCCTTGGCGAATTCGGAATGAACTGCCTCGCCCTCCGCTATGAAGACGACATTATCGTTATCGATGGCGGCCTAATGTTCCCTGAAACGGAACTGCTGGGTGTCGATATCGTAGTCCCCGACATCACTTACCTTATTGAGAACAAAGCCTGCGTTCGCGGCATCATCTTGACGCACGGCCATGAGGATCATATCGGCGGCCTGCCCTGGATTCTCTCCGAACTCAAAGTTCCCGTCTACGGCACGGAGTTCACCCTGGCCTATGTCGAAGGCAAGCTCGACGAGCACAAGCTGCTCGACGAAATCGAACTCATCGAGATCGAGCCGAAGCACAAGTTCACCCTTGGCCCGTTCACCATCGAGCCCATTCGGGTAACTCACTCGCTGGTCGATTGCGTAGCGCTGGCGATTGAAACCCCCGTCGGCATCGTCATCCACACCGGCGACTTCAAGATCGATCTCTCCCCGCTCGACGACCACGCCTTCGACCTGCACACTTTTGCCGAGTACGGCAAGCGCGGCGTCCTCGCACTGCTTCAGGATTCGACAAATGTCGAGCGCTCCGGCTATACACCCAGCGAACGCGCGGTCATTCCGCGCCTCGACGAAGTATTCTCGCAAACCAAGAAAAAGCTCTTTTTTACCTGCTTCTCCTCTTCCATCTTCCGTATCAAGATCGCTCTCGACCTGGCGAAGAAGCATGGCCGCAAGGTTGCAATCGTCGGCCGTTCCATGATGGACTCGACGGATATTGCTCAGGACCTCGGGTACATCGACATTCCCCCAGGCCTGGTAATCAATCCCGGCCAGATGCGCGACTTCACCCCCGAGCAGTTAATGATCCTGATCAGCGGGACACAAGGCGAGCCCATGTCCGCGCTCTCGCGGGCGGCCGTGGATAACCACAAGCACGCACACATCGATGCCGGCGATACTGTTGTTCTCAGTTCCCGCATCATTCCCGGCAACGAAAAGAGCATCTTCCGCGTCATCGACCACCTCTATCGGCGTGACGCGAACGTGATCTGCGACGACGGCTCGAATGGGCTGATTCACGTCAGCGGCCACGGCGCGCAGGAGGAACAGCGCCTCCTTATTAATCTTGTTCGCCCCAAGTTCTTCATTCCGGTGCACGGCGATTACCGCAACCTTGTCCGCCACGCAGGCCTTGCCATGGAAACCGGCGCAGTCGAGCACGCCATCGTGATTGAAGACGGCGACGTTCTCGAACTCGACAAGGACAACGCCCGCAAGAAAGACAAAGTAACTGCCGGCCGCATCCTCATCGACTCCGGCTCGTCTATTGACGTTGTTGAAGATCTTGTCATAAAAGACCGCCGCATTCTGTCGGAAGACGGCATTGTGCTCGCTGTTCTCGCGATCAATAAGCGCACCGGCAAGGTGGAGCAGCAGCCGGAAGTCATCATGCGCGGCTTCGGCGGCTCCGACATCACCGACCAAGCCAAAGAGTTAGTGCTCAGAACGCTGGATGGATTAAGCCAGGAGCAAAAATCCGACTACGGCATGGTGAAAGAAAAGGTCCGCGCCGAATTGAAGCGGTTAATTCAGAAGACTACTGGTCGGCGACCGATGATTATGCCGGTGATCCTCGAAATCTAACGGGCACCTTCATTTCTGTGCAAAAGTAGGTTTCCCACACTTTTCACCTTTTCTGGCGAAAGTGTGGGAAAGAGCAAGCCACCCTTCCATACCATCAACTATCCTTGCTCCCTGCCCTATACAATCCTCACATGCGCCGCCCTATACTTTTCCTCGTCCTCGCCTCCGCACTTTTCGCTCCTGCTCTGCAAGGACAGGAGCCCGAACCCAAGATCATTGCCGCGACAACTGCCTGTCCTCCGACCGCGACTCTCGACCAGCTCATCACCGCTATTGACGCCGCAGTAACCGGCCCGGCCAACAAAGACCGCACTTGCTTCCGCGATCTCTTTTTGCCGAACGCGCGCCTGATTCCGATCCGCATCGGCGCAGACGGCAAAGCCACACCGGTCATCCTCAATGTCGACGGTTGGATCAACGCAGTTGCCAAACGCGGCGACACCGTTCTCACCGAGCATCAGCTCAAGGTCAAGACAGAAACCTGGGCCCACGTCGCCCATCTCTGGAGCACCTACGAAACCAAGATCGGCACCGACAACAAGCCAGCCGACCGCGGCATCAACAGCATCCAGGCCATCTTTGACGGCAAGCGCTGGCAGATCATCGAAATCACCTGGCAAGCCGAAACACCCTCGGACCCCGTCCCGGAGAAGTACCTTCCATGAGCGCCTCATCCCTCGTCACCATCGAAGAAATCCGCGCCGCAGGCGCACGCATCGCCAACATAGCGATCAAGTCGCCGCTCATTCGCGCTCCGTTTCCCGGCATCTCGGGTCACGGCACGCCGAAGGAGATTTACCTCAAGGCCGAATCGCTTCAGCCCGTCGGCGCTTTCAAAATCCGCGGCGCGGCCAACAAGATACTTCAGCTCTCGCCTGAAGAAATTGCACGCGGAGTCATCACCTACTCGAGCGGCAATCACGCTCAGGGCGTCGCCTACGCCGCACGCGAAGTCGGGGCCAAAGCTGTTATCGTCATGCCCTCGAACGCGCCTGCCATCAAACGTGCCGCCACGATGGCCATGGGCGCCGAAATCGTCGATGTGGGCGTAGCTTCCAGCGAGCGCCTGGCCAAGTCCAACGAGTTGATTCGCAAGCACGGCTATGTAGTCATCCCACCTTACGACGACGAACAGATCATTGCCGGCCAAGCGACGTGCGGCCTCGAAATTGTCGAAGAGCGCCCAAACGTAGACATCGTTCTGGCCCCCGTCAGCGGCGGCGGACTGCTCTCCGGAGTCGCAGCAGCCGTCAAACAGCTTAGCCCTCGCACCAAAGTCTTCGGGGTAGAGCCCGAGCTAGCCGGCGATACTGCGGAGAGCTTTCGGACTGGCTCCATCGTCACCTGGCCGGCTGAGCTAACCAGCCGCACCCTCGCCGACGGCCTGCGCACCCAATCTGTGGGGGCCCGCAATTTCGCCCACATTCAGGCCTTCGTCGATGGCATCATCACCGTCACCGAATCCGAGATCCGCGCCGCCATGCGCGCCATCGTCGCCGCAACCCGCCTGGTGCCAGAGCCCAGCGGAGCGGTGGCCGCAGCCGCTCTGCTTTTTCACGCTTCGGAGCTACCTGCTTACACAACTGCCGTAGCCGTGGTCAGCGGCGGCAACGTCGACCCTGCTCTGCTGGCCCAAATCCTCACCGAAAATTGAGACACCAGGAATTGCCATGAAGATCGGATTTCTGGGACTTGGCAATATGGGGACGCCGATTGCGCTGCGGTTGCTCGCCGCCGGACACGAATTGTCGGTCTGGAATCGGACCGAAGAGCGTACCAAGCCGCTCCTCCGCGAAGGCGCCATTGCCGCTGCTACTCCGGCTGAGGCCGAACTCGGCTCCGACGCTGTAATCACAATGCTTCTTGACGATGCTGCGTATGAAGAGGTGCTTTTTGGCGTCCCCAGGCTGATTGATGCGCTCTCGCCCGGAGTGCTTCACATCTTATGCGGGACCATAAGCATTGCCCTCGCTGAACGGCTCACTGCGGAGCATGCAAAGCGGGACCTCGATTTTGTCGGAGCGCCAGTTTTTGGCAGCCCAAGCGACGCCGAGGCTGGCCGGCTATGGATTGTAGCTGCCGGGGCCGACAAAGCGGTGGACCGTGCCCGTCCCTTGCTGGAAGCATTTTCGCAAGGAATCACCGTTGTCGGCATACATCCGCAAGAGGCGTTTGCGATGAAGCTGGCTAAGGGAAATTCCCTCGACGATGCCATGATTTCTCCGCCAAACTACTTGTCTTAGCGATAGTTCCCGGGCGGGTGATCGCAAAATCAAATTCAAGAAGAAGAAGTAACGGGAGGCCCTCTCTATCGTCCATCCAATATGATGTTGAATGATATGCGCACACGCATTCTGACTTTCGTCCTTTCCATCGCCGTCGTCGCTCTACCCACTCTCGCCCAGAAGAAAAAATCCAACCTGGAAAAACCCATCGCCGGCCCACGCGCGACCGCCCTACGTGTAACCCCGCTCTACGTCTCGCCTGACCCGACCTCGCAAAAAGTCGACCGAGTACAGATCGGCCGCGAAATGGTTGTCGCGGAGAAGAGCGGCCCCTGGCTTCGCGTTTACGCCAACACCGACATTCAGGAAGTGACCAATGAGAAGGACACACCCATCTTCAACTCCGATACTACCCCGCCCCCCATCTCCGGCTGGATGGAGGCCAAAGGCGTGGTCATCGAGACCACGCCCAATGGCGACCAGGTGCTGATGGGCGCGGCAGCCAATCAGGAGTCGGAAGCCTCCGATCCGCGCGGCCCGGCCAACGCAGCCACAAGCGCCAGGCTGCTTTATCGTCGCCTGGTTGAAATGTTTCCCAACTCCCCGCTGGTTCCTGAAGCCGCGTGGCGTGCCGCCGACGATCAATGGCAGATCCAGAAGGCCGACGCCTCATCCCGCTCTTCCGCAAAAGAGCGCGACCCCTACATGCGCGATCAGATGGACGAAGACGAGATGAAGAAGATCGTCAAGCTCTATCCCCATACTCGCCAGGCCGACATGGCCGCATTCGAGCTCATCGACAACAAGCTCTGCGGCGACTGGCAAGGCTCGCCTAAATGCCCCGAAAAAGAAGCCGAATATTATGAGAAATACGCCGCCGAATACCCTGACGGCCCCCGCACTGCGCAGGCGCTTTACCAGGCTGTCTACCGCTTCGCCGTTCTGAACGACATGTACACCTCGGACGGCAGCGACAAAAAGGCCGAAGAAGCCAAAACCCATGCTAGAGACCTGACCTCACGGTTGCGCAACAAGTTTCCTCAGTCAGATTTCACCTGGCGCGCAGGGGCACTGGTGTTCAAGCTCGATCAAGGCGTCCCCGTCTACGGTATAGACCTTCAGTAGTTTAGAACTAGCGAACCCAGTACTCAATGGTCCGTGAATCGGTTTCGTAGAGTGTTCGCGATTGCAGTTCCGGCGTCCACACCCAAACCTTCCGGCTGGTCCAATTCTGGTGCGCATCCATCACGTATTCATACTCCGCAGACCACACCAGGGTGCCAGCTTCGTTCCGCCTTTCCACACGCGCGGGATTTCGCTTGTCCCCACCCGCGTATTCAGTATGCGCGGCGGTCTGCTCGCAATGCCCCGTGTCAGTGCAACTGAACCCTACCGTCTTGCCGTCTCCGAGATCGTCCCAGAAGTTATCGCCGTACCTCGACCCCGAGCCCTCTGCCTGCCAGAAAGAAAGCAATTTCCCAGACCGGAGCCGCCAGCTTAGGACCATGCCCCCCTTCTCGTCATAGCCAATAAAATGTTCATCGTCTGTTTCGGGATTGTAGGTGTCCTCCGCAAGAAGTTCGTTCTCGCCCCTCCAGGTCATCTGTCCTAGGCGCGTTCCATCCTTGTCCAACCGCACAGTGGTACGGCCCGTCTGTTTGCCGCTGCCATCGTCGGATAGCCATTCAATCGCCCGCCCGCTGCCGTTGTACTCGATAGTCTCGTGTGCAAAGAGCTTCGAGTTGGAAAAACCGAAGCTTTCGGTCCTTCCATTTGGTCCGAAAATCTCACGACTCTGAAGCTCGCCCGAAGGAGCAGCATAGATGTGTCTCTCCAATGGCCGCCCGTTTCCGTCGCGCGAAATCAGGCCGACCTGGCCGGAGAATACTTCATCTTGCAATTGTCCTCTTTGCGTCCACATGCCATCAGGATCGTACGCGCACACCTGGCACCATACGGGAGAAGTAAAGATGGGGGAGTTCAGGGCTTGCACAGCTTCCCTGTTCACAGTGGTCACCACCGCTTTCACCGGCCCGGCCAGCTGGTCCTGCTCGGCTTCGGTCTTTGGCTTCTCTTGGGCCGCCAGGGCAGTAGCCGCCAAAAGAACCGCCGTCGCTAACCATGCTGCTTCCCGCAAACATTTCGAGAGTCGATGCATAGACAACTCCTTCCCTTTGTGGAACCTGCCTGACGGACGTGGAATCGCTCTCCTTGTGAGCGGTTCACGCGACGATTTGCGAATTTTCGGTATACCCAGTGCGTTATCCTTGTCAAGACGCATCCTTTTCGCGAATTACTGATTCACTTCCGGCGCCCAACGCCGCATCTTGGAGGCTTTTTGAATCCCTATCTTCAGTCCGTCCTGCTCGGAATTGTTGAAGGCCTGACCGAATTTCTACCCGTAAGCTCGACGGCGCACCTGCGTATCGCTGAAGCGTTGATGAAAATCGATCTTAACGACGCCTATTGGAAGATGTACACCATCGTCATCCAGCTTGGCGCAATTTTCGCGCTTACCCTGCTTTTTTTGGGCCGCATTGTCGAGTTCCTGCGAACCTTTCCGCGCGGCGAAAACGGCGACCGCACCTGGCTCAACCACCCCATTTCACTCACCCTCATCGCATTTGCATTCACCTCAGTGCCATCCCTGCTGTTGCACAAATGGAGCGACAAGCACCTCGGCAGCATTACCGCCATGGCCCTTGCCCTGCTCATTGGCGGAATCGTCATGTGGGTCATCGATTACTGGGCCGAGCGCCGCGACGCCGACGTCACCGACATCGAGCAGATGACGCTCTTTCAGGCTATCTGGATCGGTATTTGCCAGACGCTTTCCGCCGTCTTTCCCGGCACGTCCCGCTCGATGTCCACCATCGCCGCCGGGCAGCTCGTCTCGCTCGATCGACCCACCGCGCTAGCCTTCAGCTTCCTGCTCTCGATCCCCACCATGTTCGCAGCCACCTGTTGGGATCTCCTGAAAGAAATCCACCCCTCGAAAGCTGCCATCGCCGCCGGAACCGCTGCGCACGTCGTCATGAACGGCGAACGCTGGATTGTCTTGCTCATCGGCCTCGTCGTCTCGTTCATTGTGGCCCTAGGCGTCGTAGAGTGGTTCCTGCAGTGGGTCCGCAAACACGGCTTTGCGCTCTTCGCCATTTACCGCATTCTCCTCGGTATCGCGCTGCTCATATGGGGATGGAAAATCATGGCCAGCTAGCCTCAAGCCTCGAAAGACTGCCAACTGAAAACTGATTACTGAAGACTGCAAGGGGGTCCACACCAAGGTTCCCCCTAACCCTTTTTGCCCGGAATCCCCCTCCCTTCCACGGATAATAAGGATTGCTCTGGGACTCTTCGTCCGCTCATTTGGCTCGCTCGCGGCAGATTCCTGAGCGACCCCAAGAGCGGGAGCGCCCACCCCATGAAGCCTAGTCGCATCGTTCTATCCCCAACGCGAAGCCGCCCCCTGAATGTATTTCTAGGGGTCCTGCTGCTGCTTGTCTCGCTCCTCCTTCTTCTCTCCCTCGCTACATGGCACGCCACCGATCCCTCGCTGAATACGGCCTCAGGCGAGGTTGGTCCCCATGCGGTTCACAATTGGGTCGGCCTCTTCGGCGCGTGGCTCAGTGACGTGCTTCTTCAGTCCATAGGGATTACGGCCTTTTTCCTGCCCATCTGGCTCGGCGGACTTGGTTGGACATGGGTGAACTCCCGCCCCGGCGGCTCAGCGTGGTTGCGCTGGACGGGAACCGTGCTTGCTCTTATTTTCCTGCCTGCCGTTTTCGGACTCCTTCCCTGGCATTGGCACTGGCTTCACACGCTTCCTGTCGAAGGAGTGCTCGGCCGCATTGTTTCCGGGCTCCTCGTCAGCTACGTGAACATTCAGGGCGCATGGCTGATCGCGGGCATCCTCGCCGCCGCTGGGCTTTACTTCGCATCTGCTGTCAGCTTCTGGGCTCTCAAAGAGAGCGTGGAGGAGCGCTGGATTCACGTCGTCTCCTGGCACGATCGTTGGCGCAACTGGCGTGAAGAGCGCGCCGAGCGCAAAGCTGAGTCCCAGGCACTGCGTGAACAACAGCCGGCGGAAGTTGAGCAGACTGAGATAGCACGCCCCAGCCGCCTGGCCAACTTCTTCCGCCGCAACCGCGTTCAGGAGCAATACCTCGACCCCAACTCCATTGACGACATCCCAGCCTTCCAGCGCGCCCCTGTGGCTTCCGCTGAAGATGAGAATGCCGCCGACGCAGCTGCACGCAAACCAAGCATCTGGGAGCGCTCCGCCATCGAGCAGCCGATTCCTCATGCCGGTGTGCCCATCCTGCGGCCTCGGTCCGTGGGCCTGGAAGCAATCCCAGCGCCCACACCCACTCCGACCCCAATCCAGCCTCAAGCCGCGCGGCCTGAACCTGTCCAACCGGCCGCCCGAGTCCCCGAGCCGGCACCTGCTCGCCCCGAGCCAATCGCCATCCATGGCCGTGCCGATGCCGAGGTTCGAACAGCTACCGTGGCCCCCAAATCCGTAAGCGGATTCAAGCTTCCTCCCAGCACCCTGCTCAATACCGGCGACGCTCCCTTGGTTGTCAAAGAAGACCTGCTGCGCGAAGAGGCGCGCGTTCTGGTCGAAAAATGTGCCGAGTTCGATGTCCGCGGCCAGGTTGTACAAATCAACACCGGACCGATGGTCACTACCTACGAGTTCAAGCCTGAGGCCGGCGTGAAGTACTCTCGCGTGACTGGTCTGGCCGACGATCTCTGCCTCGCCATGCGAGCCGAAAGCATTCTCATCGAACGCATGCCCGGCAAATCGACCGTCGGCATCCAGGTCCCCAATCACGATCGCGAAACCATCCATCTCCGCGATGTCCTCGAGTCGGAAATTTTCGCTCGCGCCAAGGGCCGCCTCACCATCGCCATGGGCAAGGACATCAACGGCCGCATCGTCCCCGCGGATCTCGCCACCATGCCCCACCTGCTCATCGCCGGTTCCACTGGCTCCGGCAAATCAGTGGCAATCAACGCCATGATCATGAGCCTGCTCTTCCGCACCACGCCGTCACAAGTGCGCCTGATTCTTGTCGATCCCAAACGCGTCGAACTTGGCATGTACGAAGGCATTCCCCATCTGCTCACGCCGATAATCACCGAACCCAAGCTGGCCGCCAACGCCTTGCGCAACGCCGTTCGCGAAATGGAGCGCCGCTTAAAGCTGCTCGCTTCGCGCGCCGTCCGCAACATCGACCAATACAACAAGCTGTTCGAAGGATCCATGCCCTCGCTCTTCGACGAGGAGGCCGACAACGAACCGCTCCCCTTCATCGTCATCATCATCGACGAGCTCGCCGACCTCATGATGCTCGACCGGGCAAATGTTGAGGAGTCCATCACGCGCCTGGCGCAGATGGCCCGCGCCGTCGGCATTCATCTCGTTCTAGCCACGCAGCGCCCCTCGGTCGACGTTATTACCGGACTCATCAAAGCCAACGTGCCTACGCGCATCAGCTTCCGCCTCGCAACCAAGGTCGACTCACGCACCATCCTCGACACCAACGGCGCTGAAGCACTACTGGGTCGCGGCGACATGCTCTTCCTGCCCCCAGGAACAAGCCGTTTGATGCGCCTTCACGCGCCGTATGTTAGCGAGAAAGAAACCGCCGCTGTTGTCGATTTCTGGAAAGCCCAGGCTCAGGCAGAATACGTCGAAGGCTTCCTCGAGTCGCCGAAAGACGAACGTGTTTCGGTCGATGGCTCCAATGCCGATCCAGACGAGAACGATCCGTTGTTCAACGATGCCGTGCAGTTGGTATTCGAGTTTGGGAAGGCTTCCACTTCCCTGCTCCAGCGGAGACTGAGAATCGGGTACGGCCGCGCCGCCCATCTAATCGACCTTATGGAGCGCGACGGTTTAGTAGGCCCCGCCGACGGTAGCCGCCCAAGAGAATTGTTGAAAGCTCCCGGCTGGCTGCATGAAGTTCCTGCCGCCATCGATTAAGCAAAAATCTGCCTCGCTGCCGTCAATCCGTGTTTCCATTGCGCTGAACCGGTGCTATCCTCACCACGAGGACCGGCCATGTCTGAAACCCTCAGCGACCTTCTCGGCCAAGTGATCCTTGTGATCATCATGACGGGAATCCTCGGCCTCTTTCTTTCCTACATTATGCACATTTGCATAATCGACGCCCGCAGACGGGGCAAGTCGCCGGCTCTGGTTTGCATTGCTTGCATCCTGTTCTTTCCGTGGGGCACGCTCGCCTGGCTTCTGTTTCGCCCCGATCCCAAGGACGACCACGGCTCACACTCAAGGTTCCGGCTCGAAGATCATCGCCTCCAATAACCCCGAAGGATCGATCGCTCGGCATGGCAATCAAATTCTCCATCGCCACCCCCGACGACGCCCCCGAGTTGGTAGTCTTCCACACCGCCGCAGCCGCGAACCTTACCAAACGCTTCGGCCACGGTTTCTGGTCCTCCGCGGCAACCGAACGAGGCGTCCTCGCCAATATGCGCCATGCCCGCGTCCTCATCGCGCGCAAAGGCAAAACCATTGTCGGCACCCTGCGTCTCGCCAACAAGGAACCCTGGGCCATCGATGTTTCATATTTCACGCCGGTCAAAAAGGCAATCTATCTCACCGGCATGGCAGTGACTCCGAAACTACAGCGTCATGGAATCGGCCGCGGGCTCATCGAGCAAGCGATCGAGCAGGCCCGCTCCTGGCCCGCCGACGCAATCCGCCTCGACGCGTTCGATGCCGTCGCCGGTGCAGAACAGTTTTATGCCCGCTGCGGCTTCCGCAAAGTCGCCCACGTCATTTACCGCAAAAACCCATTAATCTACTTCGAATATGTTCTGAATTAACGCCGACATAACTCGCAACTCAAAACTTCATCGTCACGAACATGGCCACCGCCGCCGCGCCCATAAAAACAAACGTCGCCCATACGAGCACATTCGAAAGCATTCCGCTCCGATGCTCCCCCATAATTTCTTTATTCCGAGCAATCCGCGCAATCAAGAAGATGAGCGGTACAGCGATAACTCCATTGATCACGGCCGTCACAACCAATGCCTGCATCGGATTAATTCCGATGAAATTGATCATCAACCCTATTAGCGTCGCAATCGTAATTACGCCGTAGAACCCATGTGCCTGCTGCAATTTCAGATTGAGTCCAGCTCGCCAGTCCAACGCCTCGGACAATGCGAATGAAGCCGATCCTGAGAAAACTGGAACCGCAAGAAGCCCCACCCCAATGATTCCGATAGCGAATATCAACTCAGCAAGAAACCCCGCATGAGGAAAGCTATGCACCAGCGGCTCCAGAGCCTGGGCCGCCTGGGCTGCGCTGGTTATATGAGTAACCCCATTGTGATTGAGCACCGTCGCCCCAACGACAATCACGCACCATGCCGCAACCTGTGATGAAACCATGCCGAGGAAGTTATCCAGGCGGAGCCGCTTCATAAATGGCCCGGTAACTCTCGGTACCCCATTGCGGATCATTTTCTTGCTCTTCTCTTCTTCGACTTCCTGCGAAGCTTCCCAGAAGAACATGTACGGAGAAATCGTTGTACCGATCACACCCGTGATGACGAAAAAAAATGGAGCAGAGAACTCAATATGGGGAATAAACGTAGCTCTCAGAATTGTTCCCCAAGGCTCCTTGACCAGAAATACCGTGATCACGTAGGAAAAGAGCGTAACGCAAAGCCACTTCAAAATCCGCGAATAAGTCTGATAAGAAGCGAATATCTCAACAATTAGAATCACTGCCGTGAAGAACAGCACCAGCACCGTAAAATTCACTGGAACAATCAACTGCGCCGCCGCACCCATAGCTCCGAGGTCTGCTCCGAGGTTGATCGTATTGGCAACCAAAACCAGCGCCAGCATTCCATACAGCACTTTCTTGCTATAGTGTTCCTTCACAACAGACGAGATGCCTTTTCCGGTTACAGCACCAATGCGGGCGCAGGCCTCCTGCACGGCGATCAGCATTGGCAGTACCAACATCGCCGTCCAAAGCTGTCCATAACCAAACTGTGCGCCGGTCTGCGTATAGGTCGCAATGCCCGACGGATCGTCATCCGCCGCGCCAGTAATAATCCCCGGCCCGGCAATCTTCAAGAGGTTTCTGACTCGCTTGCTGAATTCTGCCATCCGGTAGAGTATACCGGCATGTCGACGGGCTTGAACCTACTGCGCCTGAGCGCCTCGGCTGACAGGGTGTCGAAAGTGGGCATCGAGAGTTCGCCACGCAGCGCTGATTTAACTAACCGTGATGATTGGCTGCACAGTATTGCCACACCACAGGGCCCCACACGTTCTGGCAATGGTCGAACATTTGAACATGGGCACACCCATCGTTCCATCGGCGGTAGAGAGGCTGTTGGCACTGATTAATATATGCTCCCCAAACGGCGGAGAAGGGGCCTGGATGGGGATTGAGGCAAGTCCCCTGAACAGGCGCCTTGTCAATTGAAGGAGGAAGTTGCGCCAGGCCAGGCTGCTCATCCGTGAGCGAATTAAACACAGCAGGGCGCAGGCGAAGCGGGCCATCATTCCCGTCGAATGGGGCCTCTGAGACCTGGACATTCGGCGTTTGCGACTGCGGCTTAACGAAATGCCTGGGAGTTAAAGGGATATCCTGCAGAGTCTCTAGCGCGGCGACTGTACGATTGGGGTCGGGAAGCCACTCCGATGTACCTTGGCCTTTTTCTATTCTGGCGATCAACAGACACTTGTCGCTGGGAAAGATTTTGTAACCGAAATAGTCATTTGGCGACTGTTTTGCGAAGATCGTCCATGCGACAGCAGCGTCTTTCGGATTACTGAGGTGCTGCAGTTCATGCCGAACCTTGCTGAACACTTGCTGCATCTTCTGCCTCTGCTCGTCTGTAAGCTTTGGATTACTAATAGAGTCTTCCACCCCCTTCTCATCGTTCAGAACCTTTCCGCTGGTTGTCATGTCCAACTGGCTCGCGGCCGGCTCATTCTTACCAACGGGTGACTGTCCGGCAGGCGAGCTAAAGAATTGACTCCGAATCAGAAGGACCGGGGAACTTAACGCCGCGAGTAGCGTGATGCAGATAGCAGGTATACGGGCCCACCGGGGGCCGTTCTTAACGAGCCACAAAACCCCGCTCTCAGTTCCGGTGTCTGATTCTGAGTTCGTCTTCGCGACGGCCGACTTTTCGGTTTGAGGATTGTCTTCGCCTGTGCTCATGAATCCTCCACAGACCCGCGCATCGATGCATCGGATGTCGCGGAATGGTTCACCCCCAAGGGATAGGCAGTGTATAGCATAGATTTCGTTTCTTGCCAAGAAATATCTCTGTCGAAAAACCGCGCCAGAGCCTGATCAGATCGACGAGGTTTCCGGTGGTCGGCCAATGCAACACACGAATGGACAATACGGGGCACAGACTATTTTCTGCATCTCGTTCCGCGAGAACACTGTTTCGCCAGGCTATGTCCAATGGCTTCACGAGCGCCAACCGCCTTCCTTGCATCTATCCCGCAAGGAGCGTTTCACAATGAAGAGCGTCTACGCGATTGGCTTGCTCGCCCTATGCCCGATCGCGATTGCAATTCTCTCCGCTCAGCAGCCTCCGCAAGCGACCGATCTCCCCAGCGACCCTTTCTTCATCAAGAACACCTGGATCATCGGCGGCACAGGCTCTTGGGACTACCTCACCATGGACAGTAGCGCAGGCCGCCTATACATCGCGCACAGCCATTCTGTCCAGGTCGTGGATGTATCCACTGGCACCCTCGCTGGAATGGTTTCAGACCTCGTCGATGCTCATTCTGTCGCCCTCGACGACACCGGCGAGTTTGGCTATGTGAGCGATGGCCGCGGTGGCAAAGTGATTGTCTTTGACCGGCGCACACTACAGACGGTAGCAACGATTAACGACGTCCCCAGCCCTCGTGCGCTTGTGTATGAGCCGCAGACCAAGCTGCTGTTTGCCGTCCGCACAGACCAGGCTCCGGCGGCGCCCCCACCGGCTGTGCCGCGCACCACCACGCACATTGTTCCGAGGCCTGCGCCGCCTCCGCCGCCAACCCCGAAACCGAACACCGGCTCGTCCATCACCATCATCGACACGCAAACCCGCAAGGTCGTCGGACAAATCGTCGTGCCGGAGGTTCTCGGTTTTGCTTTGACGGATACGCGAGGAAACATCTTCGTCAACGCCACAGATCGCAACCGCATCCTTCAATTCGACGCCCAGACTGTAGCAGGGATGCTGCCCAAGCAGCAGGATGTCGCGACAGTTGAAAATGCCGAGGCTTCCCCTCCAGTGCCCGACCCCCAGCCAGATCCCGCAATGAACCATGCCTCCAGTTCTGGAGCCGCGGCGCCCTCGCAAAAGCCGATGCCGCCAATCACTATCAACTGGACCGAACGAGACCGGCCCGTTCACTCTTTCGCTCTCAACGGCCAATGCAGCACGCCGAAATCCCTGGCCATCGATTCCGCCCATTCTCGGTTGTTCGAAGCCTGCAATAATTCGAAGCTATTCGTTCTCAACGCCGACAATGGCAACCTGATCGCCACCCTGCCGATTGGTTCGGATGTAGATGCCATCGGGTACGACGCCAAAAACGGCCTGATCTATTCGGCCAATGGCGGCGCGGACGGAAGCCTGACCATCATTCGCCAGGACATAGCCGATTCATACGCCGTGGTTCAAACCCTTCCCACCCGCCAGCGCGCCCGCACCCTCGCGGTGAATCCGGATACAGGCCAGGTCTACCTTGTAACCGATATGCTCGGCATGGACCTTTCTCGTTCCGGCAGCATCGGCACCCTTCAGACCGATCCCGTGAATGGCAGTTTTCAGGTACTCGTCGTCGGCCACTAGAGCCAAGCGCTTTTTGAATTTTCTGGTTCTACCCACAGAACTGATTGGATTCCCATCGTTAATTTCCGTCTTGACTGCGCTTAAAGCGGTGCAACACTGTAGCTATGCTCGACTTCATCACCAGGAACGATCGTCCCACAGTTCTGCTTATCGATGACGATATGGTGACCCGCGAGGTGATGGCGACAGTTCTGACCATGAGCGGCTATCCCGTCCACACGGCGGATGGCGGTGCTGAAGCACTGGTGCTTCTCGCCGGCGCGGATTGCGTGCCCGAGGTTATCCTGATGGACGTCCAGATGCCCGGCCTGAGCGGCCTGCCGCTGATTGAGCAACTGCGCGCCAGCAGCAAGGCCAGGCTCTATGTCATCAGCGCCAGCAACACACCGCAGGAGATCCTTGCAGCAGCCGACGGATTCCTGCTCAAGCCATTTCCGCCAGAGGCCCTCACCAAGCTCATTGAAGAGCAGGAGGCACTGCAGCGTCCCGCTGTAGAACCTGGTCTCGACCCCAACGAAACAATCATCAACCTCGAAACCATGGCTCAGCTTCGCGACATGATGCCTGACAAGGCCGTCCGGCAAATCTACGAGGCCATAATCGCCGACCTCGGCCGCCGCACAACTGCACTGACTGACGCCATCGCCAAATCACAATGGGCTGAGACGCGGCGCCTCGGACATGCCATCAAGGGTGGCGGTGCCATGGCTGGCGCCGTCCAGGTTGCCCGCCTTGGCGAATTGATCGAGTCCGGCGCTCTCGAGACGGCTGAGGTTAACCAATCGGATAACAGCTCTTTCATCATCGCGGATTTGCGCGCCGCCGCATCCAACCTCCAGCGTATGCTGGATGCTGAATTGAAGCTATAAGCAGCAAAAGGCACTGGAGGTTAGCCCTTCTCGTGGAAAAGCCAATCCGAATTGTACTGGCCGACGATCATCCTGTAGTCCGAATCGGCGTGCGCAACATGCTCTCCGAGCAGGACGGCTTCGATGTGGTCGGTGAAGCAACTGACGGCGACGAGGCTATCACCCAGACGCTTGAGCTCGAGCCCGACATTCTGCTGCTCGATCTGCAAATGCCGCGTCTGCCGGGTCTCGAAGCCATGCGCGCCATCATGAATGGCACGCCAACGGTGAAGATACTTCTACTCACTTCAACCATCACCACGCAGCAGATCATTGAAGCTTTGCATATCGGCGCCCGTGGCATCGTGCTTAAAGACGCCCTTGCCAGCCACCTTCAGACTTCGATTCGCACCGTCTTTGGCGGCGATTACTGGATTGGCGGCAAGCGTGTCGTCAATCTTGTGAGCGCCCTGCACGACCTGATGCAGCAAGCTGTTGTTCCGCAGCGGAAGACCTATGGCCTCACTCCGCGCGAGCTGGAAGTCGTCGGCTGCATCGTCGAAGGCTGCTCCAACCGCGACATTGCCAAGCAATTCTCACTCAGCGAAGAAACCGTCAAACGCCATCTCTCCAATATCTTCGACAAAACCGGTGTCTCCACACGCCTTGAACTTGCCCTCTTCGCCATTGCCCACCACTTGGTCGAGCCTCAATAACAGGAGCGGGCAACTTTCCCGCTCCTTCCTTTTTCCATTCAAAATAAATTTGCCCCTAGTGGAATAAATTCCCGCCTGCTCCAGTTCTATGCAGTGAACACTCTGCCGAGTGAATCACCCACCTGCACAAGGAGCAGCCCATGCACAGACTTTTTTCGTGGCTCGTCAGTCCCCCCACCAACGGCCCTAAATCCATCCTCATCCTTCGCCTTATGGCCGGAGGTGTCTTCTTCTGGGAAGGCATACTGAAGTTCGTCTACACCAATCAGGGCGTCGGCCGCTTCACTAAGATCGGCATTCCCTTCCCACATGAAACCGCCGTCTTCGTCGCCTGCCTCGAAATCGTCGGAGGTCTTCTGCTGATGTCCGGCCTTGGCACCCGGCTCATTGCGATCCCATTTGTCATCGAAATGATTGTCGCCATCCTCAGCACCAAGATCTCGTTGTACCTCGGTACCTCGCCGCTTCCGCTGCCGCCAGCACCACCAAAGATCGGCATCTGGGCCGTCCTGCACGAAATTCGTGCTGACTACGCGCAGATACTCACCACCGCGTTCCTGCTGATCAATGGCCCCGGCAAGTGGTCTCTCGACGCGGTTCTTCAACACGGTCTCAAATCAACCTTATCCCCTCGCGTTCAATCCAGCAGCCGAGTAAATCTCCCCGCTTCCGCCGCGGATTGACGAAAACTTTCTCGACCCGACCCCTCGGATCGGCCGGATTCATTGGGTGCCCCAGGGTCTCGAATTTGAGACCTGGGAGGCCACAAACCTCAACCTGAAACCGTCTTCACACGTCGCCCCTGAGATACACTGTCCATGCTGTGACCAACCCTTCCGGCGATACCGGCACCTTCGAAGAACTGGCGATGCCGCTATTCGCCAGGCTCTATAACTTTGCCTGCTGGCTTACGCAAAACCGCGCAGAGGCAGAAGACCTGGCGCAGGAAGCATTCATGAAGGCGCTGAAGGGTTTTTCCTCATTTCGCCAGGGAACAAACTTCCGCGCCTGGATCTATCGCATTTTACGCAACACGTATCTCACCTCGCAGGCAGGACTCAGAGCCTCTGTCTCACTGGACGCGGACGATGAAGCACCTCCCGAGCCATCCACGACCGAAACGCCCGAGTCAGTTCTTCTGGCGCGCATCGAAAGTGAGGCCATTCAAGCCGCGCTCAAGGAGTTGCCGGTGAACTATCGCGAGATCATCCTGCTCTGCGACCTTGAAGAGATGAGTTATCAGGAAATATCGCTGGCTATCGGTGTTCCCATCGGCACCGTAATGTCGCGCTTGTCGCGTGCGCGCAAGACCATGCGGACTCTGCTTGGCGCGAAACTTCAGGGGGCGATCGAATGACTTGTAATCTTCATCAAGACAAGCTCGACGCCTACGTCGATGAAAGCCTTCCGGGTGAGGAACTTTCTGCCTTCGAATACCACCTGCATAGCTGCCCAACCTGCGCTGCCGAAGCATTAGCACGTTTGCAGTTGAAGCGCGCAACACGGGATGCCGCAGCAAACCTGTCTCTATCACCCGAGTTCAGCATGCGTCCAGAGTTTCGCGTGCAAATGGAAAAGAGCCTTCGAAAGAGTCACCGCTCTCTTTTGAAGAACTCGTGGCTCCCGTGGCTGGCTACCGCCGGAGTTACGCTATTTCTCGTTGCTCTTTCCATAACGATGTTTATGCGCCGCACAGCACGCGATCAAGCAATCGCCGAGTTAGTCGATCTGCACGTTGCCACCATGGCCAGCGCCAATCCAATCGACGTTGTCTCCACCGACCGACACACAGTCAAACCGTGGTTTCAGGGCAAGCTTCCATTTACCTTTAACCTCCCCGAGTCGCAGGATTCTCCGTATAAGTTACTCGGCGGCAAGTTGGTGTATTTCAAGCAAAACCCCGGCGCTCAGTTACTCTTCGAGTTTCGAAAGCACCAGTTATCCGTCTTCATCGTCCAGGACCAGCAAGGAGTTATGCCAGGTGAAGCCGCTGTCAGCGACAAAGGCTTCAGCGTGGAGACCTGGACCCAATCCGGTCTGCGCTATGTCGTCATCAGCGACACGAGTGCCCCCGACGTTCACGCCCTCAGCGATCTGCTTCGCTCTGCGGCCGTCAAGTGAGTCAGCAAATAATAATTACCGAAGAAATTGCTTAGAGAGCCGTTCCAGAACCCCACCAGTTTCATCGCAAATTCCCGTATGCACAGGCGATGGCTGGATGATGGTACTGCGGGGAGCACTGACCCAGTGAAACCGCTCCCTCTGCGAAAGCTTTGCAATCGGCCCCGCGCTCTCATCCCCTGCGCAGATCAGCGGAATCGCATCCAGGTGCGCCCGCACAACCTCCACATCGACCTCCGGCCATAGCGCCCTCAGTCGTTGTTCATCAAGCTGAACAAGCGCGTTAAGGTATCGCTTCTCCAGGCAGAAGACAACAACCCCGGCGTTGATAAACTCCTGCCGCTCCACGCGTGGCACCACACGAATGACTGTGTAATCAAATGAGGCGGGCATGGGCTTTGATCGCCTCCTGTTCAAAAATCTCCGCAGCCTTCAAGCGCTTCATAAAAAAGTCGAGATACCCTGTTCGCTTCTCCGCTGCCGTTACTCCGCCCGGCACAGATTCAAGCCACGCATTCGGAACCTGCTCCAGAATCTCCGCAAATACCTCGCGGGTCAGCCTGCGATGCGCGTCGGCCCGAACAGCGTCTATCCTGGAGGCCCAGGGTAGCAGCACGTGCTGTCCAATCTCGGTGAACGGCGACTCAGCCTTCTGCGGCATCGTTTCCCAGTTGTGGTGGAAATAAAGCGCAGCCCCGTGGTCGATCAGGTAGAGCTTTCGATGCCACATGAGCAGATTCGCATTCCGCGGCGTGCGGTCTACGTTCTGTGTAAAGGCATCGAACCACACCGTTAGCGACGCCTCTTCCGCACTCACCGCATCCCGAGCCGCGACGTCGAACATCGTTGACCCCGGCAGATAATCCAGCGCCAGATTCAGCCCCACGCTGGCTTTCAGCAACTGCCGAATCTCGGCGTCGGGTTCATTCCGCCCTAACGCAGCATCGATTTCGATAAAAATCAGTTCCGGAACCCGCAGACCCAGCGCCCGTCCAATCTCTCCCGCCACCAGTTCCGCCACAAGCGCCAGAGCCCCTTGCCCGGCCCCACGAAACTTGACCACATAAATCCCCAGATCGTCCGCCTCGACAATGGCAGGCAGCGATCCCCCTTCGCGCAGCGGGAGCACATAGCGGGTCGCAAAAGCAGTTCGCAGCATGGAGCATTCAGTTTAGCGGTTCAGCCCAGAAACCCATCCCAAAAGGACGAGCGCAACGGCTTGCACCCGCGTCTTTTGGTTCAAGACATTTCGGGTCTCAGCGAGCCCAACCGCAGGCTAATGAAGAATTTGTTCCGCCGGCAGTTGACTCCCGGACTGGCAGCAGTAGACCATCAGTCTGATGGCATTCTCAAGCAATCCTCATGATTCCCTTGTTGTTTCCGGCGGCGATATTTCATCCATCCCACAAAGGAAAAGGAAAAACACGATGCGCATGATGCGTTTGGCGCGCTCCCTCTCCCTACCCGCATTGGCCTTCCCATTGCTTTGCGGAGGAGCGGCAATGGCACAGGCAGTCGCGGCTCATTTAGTTGCGCCCACGGTAAGAATCATCAACCCCATCAATGAAAACGATCTGGTTACGCTCAAAGGCAACACACACCCGCTTGCCAACGCCAAGACCGATCGAGGCCGCGTCAGGCCAGATCTGCCCATGACCGACCTGATCCTGGTATTGAGCCGCAGCCCCGAAGAGCAGACCGCCTTCGACAAGTTTGTGGAGAGCCAATATACTCCTGGGTCAGTGAACTTCCATCACTGGCTGACGCCGGAACAGGTGGGAACTGAATTCGGCGTATCTGCAACCGACATCGCCACTATTTCAATTTGGCTCTCAGCCCATGGCTTTTCTATTGGCGAAGTCACCAAAGATCGCCTGTCGATCCGCTTCAGCGGCACCGCTGCGCAGGTAGAGAGCACCTTTCACACCGAGATTCACAACCTTGAAGTCAAGGGCGTGCAGCATATCGGCAATATGAGCGACCCGCAGATACCAGCCGCTCTCACGCCTGCGGTGGTCGGCGTCAAGTCGCTGCACAACTTCTTTCCCCGGCCTCTTCATCGGATGGGCAGCAAGGTGACGCGGGATTCGGCAACAGGAAACTGGCTGCGTAGGCAGACCGTCCCTCCCGAGAATTCCGAATCGAGACTGTCGGCCCCCCGCCCGCAGTTTGGCATCAGCGTGCCAGCCGGTACCAACAACAATGCGTACCAGGTCGAGGATGTTTCGCCGTTCGATTTCGCAACAATCTACAACATTCTGCCGCTCTGGGCCGCCGCTACTCCTATTGATGGCACCGGCCAGACGATCGCCGTTGCGGGAACCAGCAATATTTGTCTAGGCCAGACAGATTCCGACTGCCAGAACTCCGGCACTGGATACAACAACGATGTCGCCACTTTCCGCACCACTTTCGGTCTCACGCCCTACACGTCTGCAAACCAGCCGACAGCCATCTCCGGCAACGGCCAGCCCCTCACGGTCTGCTCGGACTCAACCGATCTCTGTACCACCGACGATCTGATCGAAAACACGCTGGATGTTGAGTGGTCCGGATCGATCGCTAAAGGCGCCAACATCGTGCTGGTTGCATCCTATCCAGCTTCGTCAACTGACGATGCGCTGTACGATTCAGAGAGCTACATTGTGCAAAACAAAACCGCGAACATCATGAACGTGAGCTATGGTGGATGCGAGCTGTTCAATGGAACCGCCGGCAACGTTGAGTACTACAATCTTTGGCAAAGCGCTTATACGGAAGGCATTGCCGTGTTTGTGGCGTCGGGTGATGGAGGCTCCGCCGAGTGCGATGACGGCGGTGACACTGTCGGAAATCCTTATTCCGCACAATACGGGCTTGCGGTCAACGGCCTGGCGTCTACCCCATACAACACTGCAGTCGGCGGCACCGACTTCAACTGGTGCGCTCTCGGATCGACGACAGAATGCACAGCCACGCCTTACTGGAATTCGACCAATGCCGCGAATGGGTCCAGCGCTATCGGTTACGTGCCTGAGGTTCCCTGGAACGACACCTGCGCAAACCCTCTCAGCGTGACATATCTGGAAAGCTGGGCCACCAGCACCTATGCAAACGGCGTTGGCGGCGTAACAGATCCCGAAAGTGGCTGCAACTTCGTCTACAACAACTGGCAGGAAGTGGAAACAAACAGCGGCGGTGCCGACCTCTCTTATTTTGTTGATACGGTGGGAGGCGCCGGCGGGGCTAGCGGGTGTGTAGTCAGCGATGGCAACGATGTTTCCAGTTGCTCCGCCTCAACTACGACCACGGGCTCAGCCAACGGTTCGATCACCCTTGTCAATGACGGGTGGCCCAAGCCTAAGTGGCAGACCGGTGTCGCCGGCATTCCCGCCGATGGTGTGCGCGATCTCCCCGATATTTCCTTCTTCGCCTCTGACGGCTATCTATCGGGAAGCTCCTACCTGATGTGCGTATCGGCCGTCGCGGCGTGCACTTATTCCACCACCAGTGAGCCCACATCGCTTGAAGTCGGTGGAACCTCTGTTTCCTCCCCAGCGATGGCGGGAGTGATGGCGCTCATCAATCAAAAGGCAGGCGAGGCGCAGGGGAACCCCAATATCGAGTTGTACACACTGGCATCCAAGCAGACCTATTCGAAATGCAGCGCGGAGAATGCTACCACCGGGAACGGTTGCTACTTTAACGACATCGACAGCTACACTAACGCCGTTCCATGCGACTACGGAGCCACAGAAGGCGACCCGACAGAAGCCGGCATTCAGTCTCCCAACTGCTCGGTCCCTGCCAGCTCCGGCTATCTTGTAGGCATCCTACCCGGCTACAGCGCAGGTGCAGGATACGACCAGGCAACTGGCCTCGGATCATTGAATGTGGCCAACGTGGTCGACGCTTGGCCGGCCAGCACAGCCACCCAGACAGCAACAATGACGGTCACGCCGGCTGAGACAACTCTGAGTGCGAGCACGGCCCTGAGCGTCGCAGTCAGAGTGGCTCCCCCAACCACTAGCGGAGCCACTCCTACAGGAACGGTGACACTTTTAGGCGGAAGCTACAGTTCGGGAGCAAAGACACTCTCCTCCGGAACTTATACCTTTACAATCCCAGCAGACAGCCTCCCAGCAGGAAGCGTCGATACTCTTACGGTTTCTTACAGCGGTGACGCTACGTACACCAGCGAGACGGGCACCGCCACAGTTACGGTGACGCCCGCCTCAAGCACCGGGACGTCAGCAGCGACCGTTACGGTTACGCCCGCTCAAACCACCCTGAGCGCGAGCACCGCCCTGAGTGTTGCAGTAACAGTAGCTGCCGTAACCAGTAGCGGAGCAACCCCCACCGGAACAGTTACGCTCTCCGGCGGCGGCTATACTTCAACGTCGGAGACGCAGACACTTTCCGGCGGGGTCGCCACCATCAACATTCCTTCCAACAGCCTCTCTGTCGGAACCGATACTCTCACCGCGTCCTACAGCGGCGACTCCACCTATGCGGCGGTAACCGGCACCGCCGCCGTTACCGTTACTGCTGCCAGCACTGGCACAGCAATTGCGACTGTTAGCGTTACGCCGACTCCAGCCACCCTTTCCGCGAGCGCCGCCCTCAGCGTTGCGGTCACAGTAGCCCCCTCAACCGCCGGAGGAGCCTCGCCAACAGGAACGGTAACGCTCTCCGGCGGCGGCTACACGTCATCGGTACAGACTCTGGCGTCCGGTGCCGCCACGATCGCCATCCCCGCCAACAGCCTCTCTGTCGGAACCGACACTCTCACGGTCTCCTATAGCGGCGACAGCACTTATGCCTCTGAAACGGGCACCGCCACCGTTACTGTTACGTCAACGAGCTCTTCAGCCACGTTCACTCTATCCGCGACCACACCAGACTCCGTTTCGGCCGGAACCTCGACCACGTCAACCATCACTGTGAGTACAGCAAACGGTTACGTGGGGACAGCCACGCTCAGTTGCTCGCTCACCTCATCCAGTGTCTCAAACCCGACAGACTCGCCTACCTGCGCACTCTCAGGCTCGCCTGTCTCGCTGACGACCGACTCCACCTCCGGAACAGTCACGGCCACGATCACCACGACGGCAGCCACCACCAGCCAACTAGTAAAACCAGACATTCATAACAAAGGCCGAGGATGGATGGGAGCCAGTGGCGGAGCAGTTCTCGCCTTCCTGGTCTTCCTGGGGATTCCCTCACGGCGTCGCAGTTGGCGCTCGATGCTGGGAGCTTTTCTGCTGATGACGGCTCTAGGCGCAATGACAGGCTGCGGAGATTTTTGGCAAGCCCCATCAGGGAATTCGGGAAACGGAACCTCTTCCGGCACATACACGTTCACGGTGAGCGGAACGGGAGATCCGGCAGTCAGCGGAGCAATCTCAACCACATTCATTGTGACGGTGAATTAACGGTGCTGATCGAGGGCTTAATGCGATGAAGATCGCTTTTCTCGGACTCGGCAAAATGGGCTTGCCCATGGCTCGTCGCCTTTTCGAGGCCGGGCATCAGCTCACCGTCTGGAATCGCACACCCGCGCGCGCGGAGTTGCTCGCCTCCCAGGGAGCCAGCATTGCCACCACTCCCAGCCAAGCAGCGAACACCGCCGATGTCGTGCTCACCATGCTCTTCGACGACGCGGCCAATGAAGAAGTGCTCTTTGGCCCTGCCAGCGATCCCTCCGCAGGCATCCTTGCCGCGCTCAGTCCAGGGGCGCTTCACATCTCCTTCTCCACTATCAGCGTTGCGCTTTCCGAACGCCTCACAGCCACGCATCAGAGCCGCGGGCAGCGCTTTGTTGCCGCGCCCGTGTTCGGCCGTCCCAACGTTGCCGAAGAAGGCCGTCTCTGGATCGTCGCAGCAGGGGAGGAATCGGCCATTGCCATCGCTCGTCCGCTGTTCGCACCACTCTCCCGCGGTCTTTCCGTCATTGGTCCTGAACCGCGCCAGGCCCACGCTCTCAAACTCGGCGGGAACTTCCTGATCAGCGCCATGATTCACTCCCTCGGCGAATCGTTCGTTTACGCCGCCGCTCAGGGCATCGATCCCGCGATGTTTCTTGAAACCGTGAATAGCGCGCTCTTCCAGTCTCCGTTCTATGCCGCATATGGCAAAGTCATGCTCAATCCACCCAAAGAAGCGGGAGCCACCATTGCCCTTGGCGCAAAAGACCTCCAACTACTTCGCGAAGCCGCCGCTAGCCGCCAAACCAATCTGAGCCTGGCCGACAATCTGGCTGAAATCTTCGCTCAGGCGCAACAAAGCGGCCTGGGAAACGAAGACTGGGCCGTCGGCCAATACCTCATGGCGCAGAAACGTGCCGCCCTAATCCCTAATCACTAATCACTATTAAGATAGAAGCATGAGCCTGAACGGAAAGATTGTCTTCATAACCGGTGCCAGTTCCGGCATTGGCGCTGCCACCGCACTTGCCTTCGCCGCCGAGGGCGCTCGACTTCTGCTTGCCGCCCGACGTACTGAGAAGCTCGCGCAAGTTGCCTCACTCGCGCTCGAACGCGGTGCCCCCGCTGTCCATTCCATCGACCTCGATGTGCGCAATTATCGAGCCGTTCAGGACGCGATTGACTCTCTGCCGGAAGACTGGGCAGCGATTGAAGTCCTCGTCAACAACGCCGGACTTAGCCGCGGCCTGGACAAACTCTATACCGGCAAGATTGACGACTGGGACGAGATGATCGACACCAACGTCAAAGGTTTGCTCTATGTCTCGCGCGCCGTAGTTCCCGGCATGGTGGTTCGTGGCCGCGGCCATATCGTCAACCTCGGGTCAACCGCTGGGGAGATTAGTTATCCCAACGGAGCCGTATACTGCGGCACCAAGGCTGCGGAACGAGCCATCAACGACGGCCTACGCGAAGACCTGCTCGGAACTCCCGTTCGCGTCACCAGCATCGATCCTGGAATGGTAGAGACAGATTTTAGCCTGGTCCGTTTTCACGGCGATGAAGAGCGGGCCGCAAAAGTTTATAAGGGACTGACACCGCTGACACCTGAAGACATCGCCGATGCCATCGTATGGGCCGCCAGCCGCCCCGCACATGTGAACATTGCCCGCGTCAGCATGACTAGCATCCACCAGGCCAACTCGCTGCTTTTTCACCGCGAGTCGTAGCGATCATCGTACATACAGCGCGTGAATGAACCAGGAGAGGGGTAGTTCTCTATCCCGAAAGCCAAATATGAGAAGGATGAAACACGCAATAAAAAGTCGCGCACGAATTTCCTCTATCGAAATCGGCGCAATTCGTGACAATTTGGAAAACTTTAATTCCGCAGCGGAAATCGGCCTCTCACCGATTTCTGCCTGCGACCCCATTACCCCATTGCCTCAATCTGTGCCTCAACCTGAGCCAGAGCTGCTTCCAAAGCAGTCCGCCTTGACGGACTCGAAGTCCTCTGCGAAAGGATGTTTTCCCGCTGCAAATGGAGTGCTTGCTTCTGCCGTTCCTTCACCGTACGGACCTGGTCCGCCGCACGTCGCTGGTCTTCGCTGACGAACTCATTGCCGGCGACGACCTCTGGTTGCTGCAGTGCATTTGCCATCTGCTCCTCCACCGATTTACTTTCCCAACCACGAGCCATATCTTCATTCTACGGGGCTTTGTAGCAATTCGTCCCGCTAAACAGTAAGTTGATTTCTCGGTTGCCTGGAGCTTTACTCATGCGCGTTTGGCAGATTTCATCGTTTGGCGTTGATTCTTTAGAGTTTGTGGAGCGCCCCACCCCCACACCGGAGCCCGGTGAAGTGCTCGTCAGAGTTCGCGCGATTTCTTTCAATTATCGCGATCTGCTGGTCGTCAAAGGCCTTTACAACCCAAAACTGCAGCTTCCTCGCATCCCCTGCTCGGACGGAGCCGGCGAGGTGGTTGCCATTGGAGGCGGTGTCTCCCTATGGAAGCCCGGCGACCGTGTGGCCGCCATTTTCATGCAGAATTGGATTGACGGACCGCCCACAGCCGCAAAATCCCGTCGCGCTCTCGGCGGCGACATCGACGGCATGTTGACCGAGTACATCGCCATCAAGGAAACCGGCCTGGTTGCCATCCCCGAGCATCTCAGTTTTCAGGAAGCCGCCACCCTGCCCTGTGCCGCCGTCACCGCCTGGAACGCCCTTTCGGTCGGCGATATCAAGCCCGGATCAACTGTCCTGATTCAGGGAACCGGGGGAGTCGCCATCTTTGCTCTTCAACTGGCCCGCCTTCGTGGCGCCCGAGTTATCGGAATCTCCAGCAGCTTTGAAAAGCTCGAGCGCGCGTACGGCCTCGGCCTCGACTCCGGCCTCGACTACAAGGAAAACCCGGAGTGGGATCGCTGGGCTCTTGACGAAACCTCAGGGAACGGTGCGGACCTCATCGTCGAAGTCGGCGGAATCGCGACGCTTCCCCGTTCCCTGAGAGCCTTGAGAATTGGCGGCGCCATCGCTCAGGTAGGCGTTCTTTCCGGAGCCACCGATCCCTCGCCGTTCCCCATCTCAACCATCCTCCACAAACAAGTCCGTATGCAGGGCATCTACGTCGGCTCTCGACAGGACTTCGAAGACTTGAACAAGGCCATTACCCTGGCTGTACTCCGGCCCGTCGGCGAAAACTTCCACTGGTCGCAGGCCCGCGAGGCCCTGGCAAGAATGGAAGAAGGTTCCCACTTCGGTAAGCTGGTACTGACAATCGACTGAGCGTCGAAGTGGTGCTCCGCCGGCTCTATTGCAGAGTTACAAGCACCTGGATCACACCCGTCCCTTTCGGCAGCGGTTCGAGGGCCTTCCCAACCACAGCGCCCAGCATCCGGCTACGATTCGTTCCCCGCATCGCATAACCGGGCCGCGAAGAAGCAACCAGCAAATCGCCAACTTGAATAGGCCCGTTTGCCGCCGTAGCCTTGCATGGCACAATCCCCACCACTGCCAGCGGCACTTCCGTAGTTTCCGGTCGCGGGTCGTCCATGTCGTGCGGCGATGCCAGCACACCAGGCTTGGTGGAGTAGATGCCCGCCACTAGTTTCGAATAAGGCGATTGCGCGAGCGCCAGACGCCGAGTGCCGCTCGGGTCGATCACCAGCAGGTCTCCCGCCTCATACTGCGACCGGCTGCCGCGCACCGCCACCGACTCCGCGAAGTCCGCGCCGCTGGTCAGGTATTTAGCGCCAAATACTTCCCCATTCGTGTCCACACGGAATTTGTGCACTCCGTTAGTCATGCCCAGGTAGATGTTGCCGCCACCGGCATTCGCCACCACTCCGCCGTTGATCTGCGACAGGGTCGTGGCCTCTACATCCAGCGCATAGTCGTTGAAGGGAGAAGTAGTGCCGATACCCACGTTAATCGCATCTTGGGCCGTCCCTCCCAGAATCAACGCGTAGCTCTCGCTAACGGTAGCCGCGGCGCCGATGGCTGTGGCCTCGATGAGACTGTTTGTGGTTCCGGGACCTGCATCGAAGCCGATATACGTGTTGTCCGCACCTCCGATTTGATTGCCAAAAGGGCCGTTGCCCGCGTTGAAGCCGACAGCCGTAGTGAACGTGCCAACTGTGTTGGTTTTCAGAGCTGACTCGCCGATAGCCGTGTTGTTGGTTCCCGCCGTATTGACCTCAAGAGAGCCCACGCCCACAGCAGTGTTGTGCGAGCCAGTCGAGTTCGCTGCCAACGCATTCGCTCCCACGGCTATGTTTTCCGCGCCGTTGTTGTTGGCCGCCAGAGCCTGCGGACCAATGCCCAGGTTCGGCCCTGCGACTTGGTTGGGACTGGAGGAAAAGCCCAGGGACGCATTCCCAAGCGAGAAATTGCCGGTGTCGAATGCATTGCCGCCGAGTTGATAGCCGGTAGTGGAATTCACCAGGTTGGCGCTGACCTCTCCACCCACCGTCACCCCCTGTGTCATCGTTTGAGTTTGAGTAAACGTGTTGGGTAAGGCCAATTGTGGATAGACGGCGTTCAGCGTGGTCTCCAAAGCTGTTGTGTCCAGACCAAGGGCTACAGAGCCCGAAGTTGTGGTCGCTGTCACCGGACTTGTCGCGCTTGCGCTTGTTAAAGTCCCAGGAAAAGTTTGCGCGGGCGCGAAAGAAATTACGCCATTTTGCCCGATGGAGAGAACTGTCGGCGTTGCGGCCCCGGCTCCATTCTGAAACTGAAAGCTCAAGGTGCTCGTCGGACTGGCAGAGTTATTGGAGTGATCGATGGCAAAAAGTCTCCAGGTCTGGGCAACCGGTGCATTGGTTGTTGTCGACCAGGCACTGTCGGTGAAATCCAGCAATTGCGAACGAAATCCTGCCGATGGGGTTGCCGTGTTCTCCGCGGGCAACGTGAGAGTTCCTTCGACATTTTCCGATCCACCCACGTCCAGCGTCGCGCCGGGAGTAGCCAGATTGATGCCAATGTCCGAGCCCACCTGGGTGATTTCCGAATTCCCCTGAGTCAGCGTCCCAGTCCACAGCGGAACTGCTCCCGCAGTGCCTGAGCCTGTTACCGTGCCTGAATCGAGCGGCGTAATCGCTGAAGCCGCAAAACTCTGCTGAGTAGACTGACCAGCCGACTGTGCCATCTGGGCTAACTGTTGCTGCGTCACAAAATCAGAGGCAGCGTGCCCAGCCAGCGATTCCGCATCCGCCGACTTCATGGCATACGGAACGCTGGAAAGCAGCACCCGCTCCTGCTCCTGACCGCGTTCAAAGCTGACGCCAAGCCATCTTGCCGCACCGCCGGCAAACACCGCTTGAGGCAGGCCGCTCGCGCTCGCGCCACCCAGCAAAACTGAATACGAGCCATCCTCGGCAATGCTCACTCGCTGCGTCTCAGTCCATAGCGGATCTCCGCCCTGCTCTCCCGCGTAGATGCGGAAGACGGCTTCAACCGTGTCGCCGGCGCGCGTAGCAAGCTTGCCCGCATATCGCACCTGTTGCGGAACAACCGGCGTAATTGCTGCTGTTGCACTTTCAGCTCCCCGCACAGCTTCCTGCGCAGAGGCGAACGCGGAAGAACCGATGGTGAATGTAATCCAGATCAACATTGCAGAGATGCCGACACGCAATGCTCCGCACGCCGGCACAATAATCCTGGTTACATTTTTCATACACGGCTCCTTTCTCTACCCGCCGATTCGATCCGCTCGATCGCCCGGCGGGGAATGGGTTGAAAGCAGAGTAGGAACGAATACCAATTCAAAACCTGTCGCAAGCTCTTGCTTACTGTCCCCTGATGCCTGCCCCCTGCTCAAGGCAAAGGGGCTCTGGCCGGTTCGACCGCAGCGCTCTGTCCGTTCCTGCGCGCTTGCGGCCGAACCCTTGGATCATGCGGCACTTTTCCCCTCTTCGGCGGCGCGGCCAATTCGGATTCCGCCTTGTATCGTTCCGTGACGTCGGTCAGCCGTTGGGCTTCATATCCGCGCCGCTTGGCCACGATGCGGTAGTCGAAGCTCAGCGACGATGTTCCCCCGCCCGACTCGCGAACATCGAAGCTGCTTGGCGTCTCGTTGATGACATACAAGCCCTTCGAGTCGCCCTTAGGAGTTAGAAAAACGTGATACTCAGCCGTAGCGCTTACTGTTTCTGCGAACGCCGGGTCGATCTTCACG
>Ga0302140_10000841_pt1 | contig 40497 bp, 44 predicted proteins | sample I_Bog_E1_1_FD_202095 | JGI IMG/M metagenome (GOLD analysis project Ga0302140, IMG submission 202095) | Peat permafrost microbial communities from Stordalen Mire near Abisko, Sweden - I_Bog_E1_1 | ecosystem: Environmental > Terrestrial > Soil > Wetlands > Peat | place: Sweden: Abisko, Stordalen...
GCATCGAAGAGAAGTATCCGCGGTATGCCGCCGTCCTGACAGACACCAACACAGCGCGTATTTTCGTGTTTGGCATGGGCCAGGTAATCGACGAAGAAAAGGTAAAAGGGAAGAAAGTGCATCGGGTCAAGGTGGGCGGATGGTCGCAGGCACGCTACCAGCGTCGAGTGGGCAACGCGCATCATGAACATGCCAAAGAGGTGATTGAGCGTCTGGCGCAGATTGTCCGCGAGGATAACGTCAGTCACATCATTCTGGCGGGCGATCAGGTGGTGATTCCGCTGCTGCAGGAACAGTTGCCTCAGGAAATGGCTGTCATGACGGAGGTCATGAAGCTCGATATCAACGCCTCCGAACAGGATGTTCTCAGCGCCACACTGGCGCAGTTGAAGACGGAAGAGGCCAAAACTGCCGCTGAAAAGGTAGAAAGACTGCTGCAGCAATATCGCGCCAGAGGATTAGCCGTGGCGGGAGTGGAAGACACGCTGGAAGCCCTGGCCAACGGACAGGTGGAAGAGTTGCTGATCACGGGCGCGCTCGAACTGACGCATCCCCCGGTCGAAGAGGTGGATGCCATTTTGGCGCCGGAGATCCCCGATTCCGCAGGCGGCACGCAAAGCGCGGAACCTCGACAAGCCTCTGTGCCGGACCTTCTTGTGACCAAAGCGCGCCAGACCGGCGCGACCGTCACCTTCATCGAAGACGCTACGCTGCTCGAACCGATCGGCGGCGTTGGCGCATTCCTGCGTTGGCGTGCCTGAGTCCTACTGCCCCGGGACAGGCGCCGCGCCTGCCCCGGTTTCACTTCTCCCTGAGCGTTTATGCAGAAAAGTGAGGCGTCTGACTCGGCAAGATGGAGCCTTTGTTCTGCAGGCCGGTGAACGCCAGGCCATAACGGCCGCGGACTCCCGTCTTCTCGAAAATGTGCTTCAGGTGAATCTTTACCGTCCCGGTCTGAATGCCGAGCTGGCGGGCGATATCGCGATTCCGCAGACCTTTTTCCACCAGCACGACCACCTGGCTCTCGCGGTTGGTCAGCTGAGACCTCTTCGGATTGAAAAGCTTCTCGGTGGAACCGAAAATGCCGTCTTCCATCCAGGTGCCGCCCGACGTCACGGCCCGCAGGCAGGTCAGCAACGTGCCGGATTCCGAGGTTCGCCGAAGAATTCCGCGCGCTCCCGCCTGGAGCAGCCGCAGCGCTTCCGGTTCGCTCACCGCTGCACCCCAAACCACGACAGGCGTCGGATGCGAGTTGGCCGTCAGTCTTTGCAGTAAATCCATCACGCCGGGGAAACCAAGACCCTTATCGATCACGATGGCGTCGATCTGCTCCGGTGCTGTTTGCTCCGGTACGACGGGTTCGGCTTCCGGCGCCGCTTCCGCCACTACTTCGAGAATCGGCTCCACTGCTTCCGGGATATCCCCGGCGCAAACGGCCAGATCGGCCAGGGTATCGGACGGAACCGCCTTCTCCATCTCCACTTCGCAGATCTCCGAACTCTCAATGACAGTGGATTCCGCCGAAAGGGCTACCGCTTCGGGATATAGCAGATTGTAGACGGCTTCGAGCGTCGGGACGGAGCCCGCGAACCGGAGGTCGCCGGTATTCTCGATCAACCATTTCATCCCTTCTACCGCGACCGGCTGGGTGTCACAGATCAATACATTTTTTCTTAAGTCGTTTGTTGCTTCGGTGGTCATCCAATAAAACCTCGTATATATTCCATCGGCCAGGTGCACCCTGGACTTTAGTGCAATGATGGGGGGAATATCTCAGTTTTTTGGTCAGAAATATGCCTCAAGCCGTTACTTGAGGTTAATTGTGCCCCGGCAGGCAGCGGCGCCACAGCGGCATTTCACTTCTTCGATATCCTTGCCGAAATGGTAGTCCACCGTCAGTTCCTCACCCTTTCGAACGGGTTTACGGGTCATATAAAGAATATGGCCCTTGCGGATCTCCGTGACAATGTTGGGGTCGCAGCAATGATTAATAAATTCCGCTCCGCTACCGCCCACCGAGCCATCAAGAGTCCAGTAACTGTCCAGCGTGAAGAGGTAGATCAGCCGATCCTGCTCGTCGCTGCGGCGTTTGGTTTCTTTCCGGTTGATGCGCTCACCGGTATACTCCATCACTTTGCGGCGGACAGGGATGTCTTCCAGTGCGTAGACGCCCCAGCGGTGGATTTTGGAGGGCCGTATTTCCAGCTTGAAACAGGCAAACCGGGGATCGATCGAGGGTGCTTTTCGGGTATTGGCTGCCGGCGCTGGTTTCTTAGCGGCCGGAGACTTTCGCGCCTTAACAGGCGTTCGCGAGACCATTTTAAGCATTGTAGCGGGATCGCGCGGCTGGCACAAGAAAACCTGCGGGGGTTGTACAGCAGGGACGTACACTTCGACACGGTAAATGCGATATCCTGTAACCCATGAAGCGCACCTTACTAACAGTTTTTGTGATTTCCGTCTTCGCCGCTCTTTGCAGCGCCCAGGACGATGCCGCGTACACGGCGGCGATGAAAGCGGTGAATGCGTCCAACAGGCCGCTGCGGGCCGCGATTACGGCTAAAGATACCGCGGCCGCCTCCGCCGAAGCGGCCAAGATCGCGACCGCTTTCGACACGGTCCTCGCCTACTGGAAAGCAAAGAAAGTCGACGATGCCATCGGTTTTGCCACCACGGCGCACGATGCGGCCAAGACGATTGCCGATGCGAAAGATGCCGACGCTCAGGCTGCCGCGCTGCCGAAACTGTCGGCTACCTGCAACGGTTGCCACATGGTTCACCGTGGCGGCGCGCCTCCGAACTTCGAAATTAAGTAGCTGATTCCCGCGCGGGTGGGCTGCAAGCCTGAGATCAGGAGCGCAGTCCGCCCGTACACATCAGAATCTCGCCGGTCACAAAGTCGCTGAGCGGCGAGCAGAGGAAGAGTACTGCCCCGGCGGCTTCTTCCACTGTCCCGACCCGGCCCAGGGGACTTGCGGCTATCACCTGATCGAGTACCTCCTGCCTGACGCCCGCCTTGATTTCCCGCCCTTTCACTTCAATCTTTGAGTCTTCAGTCCACGCCTGAGTCAGCCGCGTTCCGATCAGTCCGAAACCGACCGCGTTCACGTTCACGTTGTAGCGACCCCATTCCTTCGCCATGGTGCGCGTAAGCCCCATTACCGCCGATTTGCCCGAAGAGTAGCCTGCCTGGCCCGCGCCGCCGTCCGTAGCCGCAACCGAGGTGATATTGACCACCTTGCGCGACACGCGGCGGCCTTCCGCAGCTTCGCGCTTCGCGGTTTCGCGGATGAAGCCGGAGGCCGCGCGCAGAATGCGGAACGGCGCGACGGCGTGGATATCGAGCATGGCCTGAAACTGCTCATCGGTGGTCTTCTGGATGACGCTGTCCCAGGTATAGCCGGCATTGTTCACGATAATGTTGAGGCCGCCGAGCTGGGCGACGGTCTGGTCGACCAGTTTCTGCGGGAAGGCAGCGTCGGTCACATCGCCAGCCCGTTGCGCGCAGTTCGGGGGCAACAGCGCCAGGGTTTCGGCCAGCGGGACAGGGTCCAGGTCATTAATCATGACGGCGGCTCCGGCGGCGGAAAGCTGCAGCGCGATTGCCCGGCCGATGCCGCGGCCCGCGCCGGTTACCAATGCGACTTTGGAGGTCAGGGTGAACATATTACTCGAATTTCGGGGCAACTTTGTCGCCATCGTGGATGGTCAGGTCGGAAGGCAGCATGACCGCGTCGCCTTCGGTCAGGCCACCGGTTACCTCGACGCGCAGGGCATCGGAAGCGCCCGTGGTGATGTCGACCCACTTGACCGTATCGTCCTTTTCGAGGACGTAGACGCCGGTACCCCGTTCGCGCCGCTCGGCTGTTTTAGGAATCGTCAGCGCGCTCTCCACCACCTGCGTCAGGATGAAGGCGTTCACGTTGGTGCCCGGGATCAGATCGTGATCCTTGTTGTTGACGGTACAGAGCACCTCGCCCACCTGCCTGGCTCCAAGCGCGACGATCTGGGTTGGTAGTTTCTCAACTGTGCCGGTCCATTCCTGGCCCTGTTTGGCGTCCCAGGTAATGCGCACCGGCTGACCGATCGCTACACGGCCCAGTTCGGGCTCATCGACGTATAAGCGGACGCGCACCGGATCGATCTTCCCGATGGAGCCGAGCAGATCGCCCGGATGCAGATAGGTGCCGGCGCGCGCGGGGAGATCGTAGACGAGTCCGGACATGGGCGCTGTGATGGTGTTCTGGGCGATATGGGTTTGGGCGAGAGCGATGGCGGCTTCGGCTTCGCGGATGCGGGCCTGCGCGGCGTCGATATCGCCCCTGTTGACGAGCAGCGGGCGTCGCTTTTCCGTTGCCTGTATGCGGGCATCGAGATCGGCTACGGCGTTCTGCGCCTGTTTGAGCTCGTAGGCGGTGGCGGCCTGTTTCTTCACCAGCCGGTCGAGCGATTCGACACCAGCTTCCGCTTCGGCGCGCTGCTGACGAAGAACGGCGAGATTGCCATCGATTTCCGCAAGATCTGCGCTGCGGCCACCGGCGGTGAGCGTGCTGAGATCGGCGCGGGCCTGCGCGGCGCGGGCTTCGGCGGACTGGAGTTCTTCTTCCACGCCAGGCTGGGAGAGTTCGGCAATCACCTGGCCCTGCGCCACCATGTCGCCCTGATGGATGGGCAGGCGGCGGATGAGTCCCTGCACGTCGGCGCGCACTTCGGTATAGTTCTCGGGCTCGACTTTGCCGTTGGTCGACAGGTTGTTCGATATCTTCTGGCGCAACGCCTTAGCGAAGGGCACGGACGGTGGCTGGGATTTGATCCGATAAATCCACCAGGCGCCGCCGATGGCGAGGAGGAGCAGAATCGGGAAGATGATCTTCTTCAACGCGTTGCCGCCCTTGATTTTGTTGTGGCGCAGTAGTCGAACAGCAGTTGCCATTCGACGAGCTGGACGCGTCTGGCCAAGTCATCGTCTTCGGCCTTCGCGGACGCTTCGCAGAACTGGATGAAGGCAAACGGGTCCCATTCGTGACCCTGCTGGTAGCCCAGTTGGCTGGCTTCGCGGTGCATGGCGGGGAACAGGGGATGCCTGCCAATGCGCTGGAACCAGTAGCCGGCGTTATAGGGGTCGGCTTCCATACGGTGCATGATTCCGTGCCAGTAAGCGCCGTCCGCCGTGGCGAAGCGATGGAGAAGTTCGTGGGCTTCCGTGAGGCAGGAAAAATAGAGGAACAGTCCACTCAGCGCGGATTCGGGATCGCGCGCGGCGGGGAAGAGCTCGCGAGCGTTGGTCTTCAGCAGCAAATCGCGGACGGATTCCGAAGTGCAGGCGCGGGGAAACAGGGGCATGGGGCGCAGGCCTGGGCCGGAAGCGGAGAGGGCGAGGATATCGGCGACGGGTTTGCCGTAGCTGTCGGGATCGAAGGGCAACAGTACCAGGATATCCGATCCGTTCGAATCATCGGGAAATGACACGCGGGGATTCGGCTTGCGGAAAATGGGCTTTGCCACTCGGGTATGCCGCGTCATACAATAAGAGTTTTATGCCAGTCTTCCGAATTCACCGAATGAAGGACGTCCCGAGACAGCAGTTTCGCAGCGCCGCGCATGTTTCGGGCGCTGCCAACGTGAAGCCGAAAGACTACGAGGCGGCGGCGGAGATCGAGGCCGGCAACGAGTACGCGGCGTGGGCGCTGCTGCGCGGGACGGAACAGCCTCTGAGCGTGGGCGACCTTCTGGAGGCGCCCGACAACCGCTTGCGCATCTGCAAATACGTAGGGTTCGAAGAAGCGCGATGGTTTGTGCCGGAGCCGCCTCCGCAGGCGTCCCTGCCGGCACCGCTTTCCGGAGCGCCTCCCATGGCCGCTGCGGAATCGCCACGGGCGCAGGCATAGGAAAAGAGAGACCTGAATGCGTTCCCGCCTCGGCGACGATATCGACGATTTTTGCGTGAAGTGCAAGCGCGTGATGAACCATCTGGTGGTGTCGCTGCTGAACGACGAGCCTGCCAAAGTGCGCTGCCGCACCTGCCATGGCGACCACGATTTCCGTCACGAACAGGCTCCTCCGCCCAAGATCGATGCGAGAAAGGCGGCGCTCATCCAGGCGGCGCTGGAGAAGGCTGCGCTCCAGGGAGAGGCAACTCCGGTGCTGGCTGCGGCGGCTCCCGAACTGCTTCCCGTGCCCGAGCCGGTGACTGAAATGGCGGCGCCCGCACGAAAGAACGCCAGGGCCAAATGAAAATCTTTGTGACCGGTGGCGCCGGTTTCATCGGCTCGGAATTCATCCGGCAGTCGATCGGTACGGCGCAGATCATTAATTTCGACAAACTCACGTATGCGGGCAATCTCGACAACCTGAAAGAAGCCGCGAAAAACCCGGGGTATTCGCTCGTGGTGGGCGATGTCTGCGACGCTCAGGCCGTGCTGGAGGCTATGCCGGAAGACTGCGACGCGGTCGTGCATTTCGCGGCCGAATCGCATGTGGACCGCAGCATTGTGGGGGCGGAGGAATTCGTCCGCACCAATGTGCTCGGGACGCAGGTGATGCTGGAGGTGTCGCGGCGTCGCGGCGTGAAGAAGTTCCTGCATATTTCGACGGATGAAGTGGGCGGCGATATGCCGCCGGATGGCTGGTTCAAGGAAGACGACCCGTTGCAGGCGAGCAGTCCGTACGCGGCCAGTAAGGGGTCGGCGGAATTGTTTGTGCGCGCGGCGGCACGCACTTTCGGGATCAACACGCTGATCACGCGCACCAGCAATAACTATGGACCGTATCAGTTTCCCGAGAAACTGCTGCCGCTGGCGATCTCCAACGTGCTGGACGACAGGCCGATTCCGGTTTATGGCGACGGGTTGCAGGTTCGCGACTGGGTTCACGTGACGGACAATTGCCGGGCACTGCGTATGGTGCTGGAGCATGGACGCGCGGGCGAAACTTATCACATCGGCGGAGGGAATCCGCTGCCGAATATTGAAGTGCTGCGGACGCTGCTGAAGATTCTGGGCAAGCCGGAGACGCTGCTGACGCGGGTGACGGATCGGCTGGGGCACGACCGCCGCTACGCGGTGGATTTCTCGAAGACGACGCGGGAACTGGGCTGGCGGCCGGAGATTTCGTTTGCCGACGGTCTGGCGCAGACCATCCGCTGGTATCGGGACAATCCGGAATGGGTGCGACGGTGCCGCAGCGGCGAGTACCGGAAGTATTACGAAGAGATGTACGGGGATCGCGAGGCTACGGCGCGGGCTTTATGAAAACTGCTGCCGCGCTGGGCGCTTTGCTGTTGATATCAGGGCTGGTGGGATGTGGCTCCGCGCCGGAACCTGCAGCTACGCCTGCACCGGTGAAGGCAGCGGTCGCGCCGGAACCACCGAAGGATCACACGAGCTTATTTCCCGATGCAGGCAAGATAGACACGTCGATGGTGGCGGATCATGTACTCGACATCAAGGCGCTGCCGGGCGGGTCATGGGCGGAGTATAACGTCAAGGGGAAGAAGTATGAGGAGTTCATCATCGATACGGATTCCACTCAGACCGCTGCGTTCATGCTGCTGGATGTGAAAGCGCAACTGGCAAATCCGCAGTATATTCCGTGGATGGGTGGGTACTTTGGAACGCTCGGCGATAAGCAGGTGTTCTGTTATTCCAAACTGCATTATGTCGCGGGTGTGGTGGGATTGGCGGAGGATAAGGCCGATCCGCTGGCGCGAACTTTAGCGGCGCAGTTGCACTGACTCAGGGCTCAAACCCATGCGCGTCATACTTGATCCCTTTCAGCAGAGGCCGGGGGAGTCGTGGAGTCATCCTTCCTGGTCCAATCTAATCGTTGTTTTGCCCTGGGTTCTGGGTGCAGGTCTGGCAATCCACGGGTGGATGAAGGACCGCGATGTCGCCACACGAGAATGTACTGTCGTCGGGACGATTACGGCGCACGAACCAGCCAATCACAACCGGTACGGATATATCTTTTCGCTAAGCTCTCACTCATATAGCGGATGGGATAGTCCAGGGAAGGAAGAGCCTCGCATTGGCCAACTCGTGACGGTATACTACGACCCGACCGACCCAATGCAAAACGCCCTTACCGATTTTGCCGAACTAGGCATTGAGAGTCTCGGCCCGCTTCCGGTGCTGCTCTTCGGTATTGGCGGACTGTTTTTTTTTATTCGTCAAAGGCGACGAAGCCGGCCTGCAAAATAAAAAAGGGGCAAGCGGTCTGCTTGCCCCCTTCATTCAGCTGAGTCAGCTTAAGCCAGAGCCTTCTTGCAGAATTCGTAGCACTTCCCGACTTCCGTGGCTGAATCGGAGCCTTCCGGAATCCGGTATTCGAGTTCGATGTTGGCCGGGAACTTGTACTTGTTCTTCTTCATCAGAAGAAGCACGTCCTTGATGGCAGTCTGACCCTGGCCCCAGGGCTGCGTGGCGCCGGCGGTGCCGCACTTGTCCGGCTTCATGCTGTCCTTCAGGTGGATGTTGGTGATGCGGTCGTGAATCTGCGGGATGTAGGTCATCGGATCGTAACCGGCCTGAGTGAAATGGCCGATATCGAGATTGACGCCGATGTACTTGCTATACGACATGATCTTGGAGAAGGTTTCCGGCTTGGCGAATTCCTCGTCGTCGTAGATATTGAAGTGGCCGTGGCCGCCCCACATGATCTTGTACTTATCGGCGAAAGGCGCGACGCGCTTCGCCATGGCGACGGTGGTGCTGCAAGACATGGCGCGAACGCCCAGATCGCGCGCCATCTGGAAGGCGTAATCGATCTCGTCGTCTTTCGTGCTGTTGATATTCATGTTGTAACAGAGGATCTGAACATCGACACCGGCGTCGTTGAACTTCTTCTTCACACCCTTCCAGGTGGTAGCGTTGGCTGCCATCTTCCAATCCGCAATCTTCTTCTGGGCAGCTTCCTGCTCTGGCGTCAGGGTTGCGGGACCACGGCCTCCACCACCGCGGCCAGCCGCAGGCGCAGCGCCGGCCTTCGCGATGGAATCGCGGCCAGAGGGCGTATTCGAGGGGCAGCCGTTGGGGGCCGTGGTGACATCAGCGGCGGCGCCGCCGCGACCACCAAAGCCACCGCCGCCGCGTCCCGATCCGCCGCGAGCACCGCCAAAACCACCGCCGCCGCGTCCGGGCGCCTGCGGGATGCCTGCAATAATTTCCGCATCTCCGGACATCAACTCCACTTCACTGAGGCCGATCTTCTGCATAGCCGCAGGCATATCGGACGCCGCGACGCCGGTGCCGTTGGGAGGCGGCGCACCACGGAAGCTATAGGTAATAGCTCCGATCTGCACGCCATCGATTTTTGAACTCTGGGCTGCCCGCGCTATATCGGCGAGGGACAGACCGGCTGCGGCTGGCACTGTGGCCATCGCGATCTTTCCGAAATCTCTTCTTGTGAATTCCATGAATACCCCTGGGTGAAAACGTCCAAGCTGATTATATAGGAGCCTGAACCTTTGGTAAGGCGCAGCCTCCGGTAATTTGGTTACCTACTTGCCGAGCGCCTGATCGATGGCCGCCTGGACTACGGGGGCCATCAGTTTGAAGCCGGCATCGGTGGGATGCAGTCCATCCATGGAGATGCCGGGCTTCATGGCGCCGTTTTCATCGGCCAGCGCACTGAAGTAATCGCAGTAGGTGGCGCCGACCTTTGCTGCGTAGGCCTTCATCCATGTGTCGATCTTCAGGATATCGGCGGGTGGGCGACCTTCGCTCATTTTGGCGCGGCCGTAATCGGCAATCGGCGTGACCGAGCAGAGGATCACTTTGATGCCGTGAGCCTGTGCGAGTTCGGTGATGGCCATGACGTTTTCCTGAATCATGGCGGCGGTGGTGGGTCCGTTATTGCGCGCGATGTCGTTGGTGCCGGCGAGCAGGACTACGGCCGCGGGTTTGAGATCGATCACATCGGGATACATGCGGACCAGCATCTGCGAGGTCACCTGGCCGCTGATGCCGCGGTTGACATAGGGCTTGCCGGGAAAAAAAGTCGCCAGTTTCCAGATATCGGTGATGGAGTCGCCGAGGAAAACGACGCGGCCGGATTCGGCCGGTTGCGCTTTGAGCTTCTCATCGTCGGCGTGGTAGCGGCCGAGCGCGTTCCAGTCCTGCAGTTGGTTGGCGAGGGTTTGCGCGGTGCCGGCGAGGCAGCAATTGGTGCGCGGGGGATTGTAATCGTCGGTGAGCTGGGCGGAGACGGTGAGCGGCAATGCGGCCGCTGCGAGCAGCAGGAAGTAGGATAGTTTTGACATAGGCCGCTTGGAATTATATAACGTTTGGCCGAACCAATTGATTGCCATGACAGGGAAGCAAATCGAGCAGAGCCGATGGCCTATGATCGCGCTGCTGACTTTTTGCATTGCGCGGCTCTGGCTGGTGCCGCTGCCGACGAGCTTCTGGGTGGACGAACTGGTGACCGCGTTTGTGGTGAAGCATCCGGGGCACGCGTCGTTCGCGGTGGCGCCGCAGGTTCCGCAATCGATCTATTACTGGCTGCCGCGGGCGGCGTTTGCGCTCGGCGGGCTGTCGGAAGTGGCGTTTCGGATTCCATCGATGGTGGCGATGGGGATCGCGTTGTGGCTGATCGGCCTGCTGGCGGCGCGATTGGTACATCCGGCGGCCGGGTGGTTTGCGGTGTTCGCGGCGCTTTCGATTCGCGGCATCGATTACTTCGCGATTGACGCGCGGCCCTATGGGCTGGGGATCATGGTGGCGTCGGCCTGCCTCTATTTTCTGGTGCGATGGCTGGATTCGGCGCGGTGGCGCGAGGCTGCTTTTTTCGTGCTGTTCGCCGCGCTGGTTTGGCGGGTGCACCTTCTTTACTGGCCGTTCTATCTGGTGATTGCGATTTACGCGGCGACGCGGTTAGCGGCCGGAGATACGCCCGTCCGGTGGCCACAGTGGGCAACGGTTGCGGTGGTGGGCGCGGTGGCGCTGCTGCCACAGGCGATGAGCGCGCTGAGCCTGGCGCACGGGGCGCATGCGCATTCTTTTGTCGCGCCGCCGACTCTGCATATCTTCGAACATGAGCTGCACTGGAATATACCGTTGCTCTGCGGAGCGGCGGCGTGGACGCTGACGAAGTTCGCGCGGCTGCGGTACCGGATTCGGCCTGGCGCGTGGGTGCTCATGCTGAGCTGGTGGTTGTGCCAGCCGGTATGCCTCTACATTTATTCGCATGTGACGGGGAACAGCATTTATGTGGGGCGATATTTGTCGGTGATGCTCCCGGGCGCGGCGCTGACGGCTGCGGCGGTGGTGGCGTGCTGGATGCCTCCGAAGGGCTGGCGAACGGCGGCGGCGACGATGGCGCTGGGGGCATTGATTTTTCAGGGCCACTGGGAATCGGTTTGGTACCGGCACGACGTATCGGACTGGCGTACGGCTGCGCGCGAGGTGAACCGATTCGTCGCGGACGCGGCGATACCCGTGGTTGTGCCGAGCCCTTTTATCGAGGCGCGTTCGCCGGCGTGGACACCGGATTACCCGCTGCCTGGGTTTCTCTATGCGCAACTGGATGGTTATCCGGTTATGGGTAAGCCTTATTTGATGCCGTTCGACAGTCCGGCGGATAGCGCCGAGGGTGTGCAATATGCGGAGTCGCTGTTAAGGAGCGGAGAGCTCCTGGGACGAGGCCGGTGGGTGATATACGGGCCTGAGAGGCATGTTCGCGACTGGCGGAAATGGTTTCAGCAGCGGACGGAGTTGGCTGGCTGGCTGAGTACGCTTCAGGAATTCGGAGATGTTTATGTGGCGGAGTTCCGGAAAGATTGATGTTCCCCGCGTTTTACGAAACGGACCCATTCCGGGCCGGCGGTGAGAATATTCGGTTGGCAAGGATCGGTCGGCTGTTGCCCCTTGCGGAGAAAGCTTCGGTCGGTCGTGCTCCGGGGCGGCGCGGAATTACGCCGCGGGTCGAGTTTTACGAAACGAACCCGACGGTCGGATGCTCAGTATGGCGTCGATGTGGGCCAGTCGGCGAGGCCCTGGGAGCGGGCTTTATCGGTGGCAAGCTGAGTATTCGACTGCTCTCCCGAGCTGGAGGCGGCGAGCGATTCTTCGACGATGCCGCAACGACGCAGACGCCGGGTGACGCGGCGGATTTCGTTGACCAGGTGTTTTCGAGGATGCCGACAGGGTCGAATTCGGCGTAGATGGCGTGTTCGCCGGGCGGACAAAATCGTGGAACTTGTCTGACATTTGGTGAATCCTTTCGGACACGGTTTTAGCATTCGCGCGGAGGGCTGGCTCGGGCGGAAAATTGCAAGCGTATGAAAACAGCGCAAATTGAGTTTTGACTTTTCTGTCACCGCGGGCGCTCAAATGAATTACACTTCGATTCATGCACAGAACTCTCGTTCGTCTTCTGCTTCTCGCCGCGTTTGCGCTCGCCTCCGTCTTTGCCGCCGATATCGATGGCAAATGGACCGCTACGTACGATACACAAAACGGACCCATCACCACTACGTGGGAACTGAAGGCCGATGGCGCGAAGCTGACAGGCAAAGCCAACTCGTCGTTCGGCGAACGCGCTGTCACCGAAGGGAAGATCGATGGCAAGGAAGTTTCCTGGGTGGAGGTCATCGACGCGCAGGGGACGACCATCCGCGTGGTGTGCAAAGGCACGCTCAACGGCGACGAACTCAAGCTCAGCCGCACAGTGGGTGAGTTCGGCACGACCGAGACGGTCGCGAAACGCGTGAAATAGAGAGCCTACGCCTGGGTGGCTTTGCAATAGCGCGCTGCCAGGCGGCGTACTTCTTCGACCAGTTCGGGCGGTCCGTTCAACTCGAAATCCACGCCGAGAAAAACCAGGTGCATGGCGAGCCTCTCATGACTGGACGCGCAGATTTCGAAATAACAGCTTTGGGCGTCGATCGGTTCGAGAACGCCGATGCCAGGCGGTAAGTGTTCAGCTATCACGTCGGCGGCGGCGAAGAGTTTGACGCGCGCGCCGCAGGTGGGCGCCCAGACGCCGCGCGTTACATACGCCGCGAGATCGGCCGACGGCGGATTGCGAGGCGAAAATCGCGAACCGGTGGTTACACGCGCCTGGATCCTGTCGACGCGGAAGGTGCGCCAGTCCGCGCGATCGGTATCCCACGCGACCAGATACCAGCGCCGCCCGGTATTGACCAGGCGGTGGGGTTCGACGGAACGGGCGCTGGCCACGCCACCGCGATCGCTGTAGCGGAAGCGCAGCATTTCGAGATCGCGGCAGGCGCCGGCAATCACCGAGAGCATCTTTGCGCCGACCGCGGATTCCATTCGCGCGGGCATCACAATTACCGACTGCAAGGCCGCCACGCGTCTGGCCAGACGCGCCGGCAGGATCTGCTCGATCTTCGATAGCGCCCGGACCGAAGCCTCCTCGACGCCCTCCACACTTCCGCTGGCGGCGAAGCGCAGGCCCAGCGCGACAGCTACGGCCTCATCGTCATCGAGCAGCAGCGGCGGCATGGTGGAACCTGCGCCTAACTGGTAGCCGCCCTCCGCGCCGCTTGTGGAATGGATCGGATAGCCGAGAGTGCGCAGTTTATCGACATCGCGGCGCAGGGTTCGGCTGGTGACTTCGAGACGCAGCGAGAGATCGTGGCCCGACCAGTACCGGCGACCCTGGAAGAGCGACAGCAGGCGGAGGAGGCGCGCGGAGGTTTCCAGCATCAGTTTATTTTGTCACGGAATTGAGGACCGAACATGTCCGCAATGGCTGATATTCTTTTCCCATGACCAACTGTCAAACCATCACACTCGACTTCGACGAAGAAATGAAAAACACACGTAAGCTTCTGGAGCGCGTTCCGCTCGACGATGCGCACCGCGGTTATAAGCCGCACGTGAAATCGATGGCCCTGGATCGCCTGGCCACTCATGTCGCGGAACTTCCTTCATGGGTGAAAACGGCGCTCGAAACGGATGAACTGGATTTGCAGCCTGGGTTTAAGCCGCAGATCGCGGCCACTACCGCTGAGCTGCTGGAAATATTCGACAGGAATGCAGAGGGATCACGGGCGGCGATCGGGAAGGCCGACGACGCGGCTATGCAGAAGGAGTGGACGTTTAAGTTTGCGGGCAAGAGTGTCTTCAGTTCGCCACGCGGTCAGATGGTGCGCAACTGCATCGATCATATGATTCACCATCGCGCGCAGCTGGGGGTCTATCTGCGACTGAACGATGTTGCGATTCCGGGGATGTACGGGCCGTCGGCCGACGATCCTTCTATGTTCTGAGGTGAGGCTGCTCACAAGGCTACTGGGCGGCTTTTGCGAGGACCAGTTGCAGGGGATCGCCGGCGGTCGGGCCCGGTTTGCAGTCCGGTTTCGCGGCTTGCCAGAGTTTGCCGGCAACTTCGAGATTGGCTTCAGCGGCCTCGGGCTGAGCGTTGGGTGTAACCCTGCGGGTGAGCGCCGTATTGGCCGAATCGAGCAACGGCTTCGCGCTCTCTGCGTGAGACGGCGTCATGCAGAGCGTTACACGATCGGAGACGAGCTGGAGGATATGGACGCTGCGTTCGTAGCGCTCCGGCCCGGCGAGGCCGCGGCGCATGGGATCGAGATTCAGAACCTGGTCGGTGATTTCGAGGGCCTTGCGTGCAGTGGACGCGCCTGGAGCGTTCGGGGCCAGGTGAAGAGCGGCGACGAATGCAGTCTGGGCGGCGGCAAAATCGCCAAGCGCAAATTCGGCGTCGCCCAGGCCCTGATGAGCTTCGGCATCCTGAGGGGCGGCGTGCACCAGATCGCGAAATATTGCCGCCGCGCGAGTGGGGGAACCGGCAGTCATGAATAGGCGGGCCAGACGGGCTTGCGTGGCGGCGTCGGGAGATGCGTCTTCCTGGAGGGGCAAGAGTTCCGCGAGGAGTTCGGCCTTCGAGTTTCGTCCGGCGAGAAGGCCGGCGAGTTCGAAGCGGACCTTCACCTGGTTCGCGGCGGCGTCCTGCTTCCACTGGCCGTAGATGGCGCGGTGGTAATAGAAGGCGGCCTGCTCGAATTGCCCTTCCTTCGCAAACACGCGCGCCATGGCGAGATTTGGGGCTCCTGCCATGGAATCGGCCTGCAGCAGATCCGTCAGGGTGGAGTTGGCTTCATCGAGCTGGCCCGCATCGAGCAGAGCCTGGCCGAGGGCGAGGGGATAATCCGGGTTATTGCGCGCGTTGGCGATAGCGGAGTGAAAAGAGTCCGCGGCATCCGAATACTTGTGTTGCTGGAGCAGAAGTTCACCTTCGCGAGAGAAGCGCGCGGCTGCGAGAGATGTTTCGTTGCGTTCGGTCCTGGCGAGCACGGTATCCACCACGACGAGCGACGCGGCGGCAAGGGCCACAAAGAAGAGCGTGCGAAAGAACGAATGACGCGATAGTGCGATTTCCGGATTCGGCATGATTAATCTCCGGTGGCCGGTGCGGCGGGCGAGTGGCCGACGACCCCATAGGCCTTCAACACGTCATCGAGAACAACGATACCCATCAGCTGCCGCACGCTGGCACGGCTGACGACGGGCAGGACGCTGCAACCGCCCGACCCCATGCGTTCAAGCACGAGATGCAGAGAGTGATCGGGGTGGATATGGATAAACTCCGGGCTGGCGGAATTGCGCGAGGGCAAGTCATTGAGAAGAGTTTCGAGCGTTGTGGCGCCGGCCTCGCGCGCAATCGCGTTGGCCAGATCCTTACGGCGGACCATGCCGGCGAGACCGGACGGAGCGGCAACCGGCCAGGCGTCGAGACTGGAATCCTGCGCTTGCTGAAGCGCCGCCTGTACGGTGGTCTGGGCAGAGAGGACCAGTGGCGCGGCGCGCATGACGAGTGTTGCGTTGCCGGGTCCTGTGGGTCCGTGGGCGTGTGCACTCGGAAGGTGGACGCCATCCTGCTGGGCGAGCGCGTCGTAGATGGTGACGGGCTGGAATTTCTGCGAGATGAAATAAGCGATAGTATTCGAGATCATGAGCGGAACGATGATGGTGTAATCGCGCGTGAGCTCGAAGATCATGATGACGGAGGTGAACGGCGTACGGATGATACCGGCGAAGGCGGTCCCCATGCCGACCAGTGCGTAGGCGCCGGGGCCGGCCGTGATGCCGGGGAACAGCTTGTGGGCAATTCCACCGGTGGCCGCGCCCATCATGGCGCCGATAAATAAGCTGGGGCCGAAGATACCGCCGGCGTTGCCGGACGCGTAGCAGGTAGCGGTGGCGACAATCTTGAGCAGGCCCAGGAGGACGACCATTTTGAGCACGGCATCGCCGTTCAGAACGCGATCGATGTAGTCGTAGCCGACGCCCATGACATCGGGGTAGAAGTAGCCGAGCAGGCCCACGGTGAGGCCGCCGACGACGGGCTGGATCCAGACGGTGGACTTCGGCAGACGCATGAAGCGCGCGCGCATGCCGAGGAGGAGTTTGACGAAAACAACGGAGGCGAGTCCGCCGACAACGCCCAGCACGGCGTAGATGCCGAGCTCTTCCGGATGCACCAGACGGTAGGCGGGGACGTGGAATAAAGGGTCGTCGCCGAGGAAGTAGTGGAGCACCATCCAGGCGGCGGCGGAACTCAGGACGGCGGTGCCGAGCACGGTGGCGTGGAGGTCGCCCATGATCTCTTCGAGGGTGAACATGACGGCGGCGATCGGAGTATTGAACGCGGCCGCGAGGGCGGCGGAACAGCCTACGGGGATCAGAGCTTTGACCTGCTCGACTTTGAGGCCGGCGTTGCGTCCTATGACGGAGGCGACGCCGGCGCCGATCTGGACCGAGGGACCTTCGCGTCCGAGCGCGAGGCCGCTGGCGAGGGAGGTGGAGCAGCACAGCAATTTGCCCACGATGGTGCGAAAGGTGATGAGGCCATCGTTGACGACGAGGGCGAATTTGGCCTGCGGGATGCCGCTGCCGCGGGCGAAGGGGAAGTATTTCGCGAGGAGGAAGCCGGTAGATAGCGCGCCCAGGGTTGGCACCAGAATGCGACGCCATCCGGAACCGCCGGCGGGATACATGTGGGCGGCCAGACGTCCGGTGACCAGGATGAAGCCGACTGTGACGAGGCCGACCAGGATGCCGACTACAAGGCTGAGAACCAGGACGAGTTGATTCTCGCTTTGCCGGAGCTCATCGAGCCAACTGCGTATTTTTGAGAAAGCGGGTGCGGGGGAAGTTGCGGTCATCGTGCTGGCTCCTTTCAGCTTAGGACACGACCTAAGGCCCGGGATCGCGCGATAATAAACGATGATGATGCTGAGAACGCTGGCGACGATCGGTCTGGTGACGTTCGCGATGATGCTGCATCCCGAGGGCGCACCATCGGCGGAAGGCGATGCGGCGACGATCGTCAATTCGGGTTCGACGAATCGAGCGGGATTCCGGATTGTAGTGGAGCGGTCGGGAGCCGCGGAATTCACGGCGACGCCCCGAAGGCGGGTGGTGCAGCCGGGGCCAATGGCGCCGATTCAGATGACAGTGCCGCGCGCGCTGACGGAGCGCTTTTATGCCGATCTGAAGGCCGCGAGCCCGCTTGCTTCATTGGCTGAAATGCACTGTATGAAGAGCGTGTCGTTCGGATCCGTGCTGACGGTCGCGCTGGGCGGGGACGAATCGCCGGATCTGAGTTGCGGAGATGGCGGCAACGTGGTTTTTGGAAATCTCATTCGCGATGTCAATGAGATCGTTGCGCTGTTTCAGGGCAAATGAGCGTTGAGATCCTTTTGATACAGACCTACGATCCATCCACCAATCCGATGAACACGGTGGAGTGGCTGTTCGCGGCCATGGAATGCGTTCATATTGGCTCTTTCGCGCTCTCGGTGGGGACGATTGCCATGGTGGATATGAGTCTGCTGGGGGCAGGGGTGAAAGGCCGAAGCCCGGCGCAGATTCTGCGGGCAACCGAATTGTGGACTATGGCCGGTCTGATGATCGTCATCTCGGCGGGGCTGGCGATTTTTTCATCCGATCCGCTGCGCTATTACTACAGTCCGACATTCCGGTTTAAGATGTGGGCGCTGCTGGCGGGTATCGTGTTCAACTATACGATCCATCGCAGAGTGGCGCTGTCCGGTTCGTCGCCTGCCGTTGCGAGAATCACCGGCGCGGTATCGCTGATCATCTGGATCACGGTGATTTTCTGCGGTCTGTTTTTCTCTTTTACCGCGGGCGGATACTAACGAATGGATATGTCCGTCGCGTCTCTCAGCCATGCGATTCAGAGCAGCGATTTCTTCACCGCGGTTCGTCAGTCCGAGTTGTTTTATCCGGCGGTGCTGGCGACCCACCTGACCTGCATCGCGATATTTGGCGGCATGATTCTGATGACGGATTTGCGCCTGCTGAATCTGGCGTTCCGGCATACTCCGGCGAGCGTGGTGATCGAGTCCATGCGGGTCTGGAAGCGCATCGGGTTCGTCATCATGATTGGGTGCGGCGTGCTGCTGGCTGGCTCGCACCTGGATAAATACTATCCGAATCCATATTTTCAGCTCAAGCTGTCGCTGCTGGTGGTTACGGGTATCCATGGACTGATCTTCCATCGCAGCGTGTATTACAACGCCGGTCTGGATCGGGATGGCAGGCTGCCGGTGCGGGCCGCGGTTGCCGGAGGGACTTCGCTGGTGCTGTGGCTGAGTATTATGACGTGCGGGCGCTGGATCGCTTATTACGACGACCCGCATGCTATTGCGCGACTGGTGAGAGGGTTGCTGCGGCTGGTGTGAAAGCGGCGGGCGATTAACGAGCCTGTCCGCGAAACGATTTAAAAATCTGGAGCCACCCGCCGGGATCGAACCGGCGACCTGCTGATTACGAATCAGCCGCTCTACCAACTGAGCTAGGGTGGCCTGGAAGGGGTTTCATCCCTTTATATCACGACGTCCCGTATGGCTCCCGCGCTGTACTGCTTTGGCCCCGCAGGTCTCCGGCTCCTGCGCTGCCCCCAGCTGATCCCAAGGTTGCCACGCGAGTCCGTTATGTTGGCGGGGCAGGATCTGCATTTTTCAGGTGACACGGAAACCTTTTCGACACTCGGCCCTAATATGAAACGTGTAATCCGATATAAGTCAGATTACAGAATCCACTTACTTCTTATTTCCGTTGCCGGTGTCGTCAAGAATATAAATCTTCTCGCCGGGTTTGGCGAGTTTGAGGCGCTGACGAATTTCCATTTCCTGCTCGATCGGATTGTTTTCCAGGCGATCGATCCGCTGCTCTTTTTGCACATTTTCCCGCAGAATCTGCTGGTTTTGCTGCTCGTATTCCGCAACCTGGTGGCGCTTGGCCAGCAGTGCGGGAATGCCGCCCGGGCCTTCGAGAACGATGAAAGCGTAAGCAACGCCGGTAAGAACCACAATCGCGTAGGCAGTCTTCAGAGCGGGATTTCGCATAACTGATCAGTATCCGGAAAGAGAAGTATCTTGTCATCGATAGTAACATTGAATGAGTCCGTCATGACAGAAAAAATCGTTGTACTTAGTACGTGCGGGTCGGAGGAAGAAGCGGTGCGAATCGCAAAGCGTCTGGTCGAAGGGCGCGTTGCCGCATGCGTGAATCTGATTCCGCGAATCCGCAGTATTTACCGCTGGGAAGAAAAGGTGGAAGACGCCACGGAATGGATGCTGCTGATCAAGACGTCGCGCGAACGCTACGAAGCGCTGCGCACGGTGCTCGAAGCCGCGCATTCCTACGAACTGCCGGAGGTTCTGGCGCTGCCGGTGATCGCGGGTTCGGCGAACTATCTGGCCTGGCTCGATTCGGAGCTCCAGCTTGGCTGAGATCCGCGCGTTTCTCTTCGACATGGACGGTGTGATCGTCGATTCCAATCCGCTGCATCGCGAATCGTGGGCCGAATACAACCGCCGCCACGGCGTGGAGACGACCGAAGCCATGCAGCAGCGGATGTACGGCAAGCGCAACGACATGATCGTGCGCGATTATCTGGGCCAGCATCTGACCGACGCCGAGGTTTTCGCGCACGGGGCGGCCAAGGAAAAACTGTACAGGGAGCTGCTGGGGCCGCGGCTGACTGAAACACTGGTGCCGGGGCTGGTGGGATTTCTCGAACGCTATCCCGCGATGCCGAAGGCAGTGGCCAGTAACGCGGAACCAGCCAACATCGAGTTCGTTTTGCAAAAAGCCGGCCTCAGCCGCTTTTTCTCCGTCGTTGTGGACGGACAGCAGGTAGCCAATCCCAAGCCGCATCCCGACGTTTATCTCCGTGCGGCGGACCTGCTTGGCATCATCGCGGCGGACTGCGTTGTTTTCGAAGACTCGCTTGGTGGCGTGGCGGCCGGGCTGGCGGCGGGCATGCGGGTGATCGGGATCACTACAACCTATCGGGAACTGCCCGGCGCTTCGTTGCTGGTGCGCGACTTCGACGATCCGGCTCTCGAACACTGGCTACAGGAGGCCGGGCTGGATAAAGTTCAAGGCGCGTAATGCCGATGACGGAGTTGTGAACCGCTTTTTCGCGCTCCAGATTCTGTTCGTAACGTTGCTGGGCGCCAGGCAGGATTATTCAGGGCCAAGGCCACCGCAGAAAGATACGGTGTATCTGGTACATGCCGATCAGTTGGTGGCCACGGAGGTCGGCATGGCCACGAAACAAGCCATGGGCGATAACGTTACGTACATCGTTCCGGGCGAGAGATCGACGGTGCGAACGCCGCTGGCGAGTCCGACGCTCGTGATCGAAGCGGGGAATCTGAACGCGGACAAGCTCCGGTTATTCCGCCTGGATGTCAGAAACGGCCATCGCGAAATGAGGTTCGATTACAAGGGCAGAGGCGGGGCGATGCCGCTGCGCGCGGATATCGCGAACGTGGCCGATGGGCTCTACCGGATCGATGTTGTGGACAGTCTGGCGGACGGCGAGTATGCGCTCAGTCCGGATGGCGCCAACGATGTCTTTTGTTTTGAGGTGTTTTAGTGCTTTTGGAGCGGCGGTGCGATTTTCGGCCAGCGGCGGCCCGCATTGTGCTACACTGTCATTGAAACTAAACGAGAAAGAAAAAGAAGGAGTAGCAACCCCCGGATGGCATTGGCGGCAGAAGCAAAAAAAAAGATCGTAGCCGGTAATCAGACCCACAAGTCGGATACAGGTTCACCGGAAGTGCAAATCGCACTGTTGAGCACGCGTATCGCTCAATTGACCGACCATTTCAAGTCTCATCAGAAGGATCATTCTTCGCGGCGCGGTCTGTTGACCCTCGTGGCGAAGCGCCGCCGTTTGTTGACGTATTTGAAAGCCACCAGCCCGGAGCGCTACAAAGCGGTTCTGCTGAAGCTTTCGATCCGTCATTGATTTTCTTGTCGGGGTCCATACTCGAAGCGGTTGCCTGTTCGGTCTGAATGGTTCAGGCCGGTCTTGTTGAGACTTTGACAGGCAACTTCGCACGTCCGTTTGCAGGGCTGCGAAAATGCGGCTGCCGTGTTATCGGCGCGCCGTACCCTCCTTTATTTAATCCCTCGTAGAGTTCAGAACAGTCGCGCTACCGGTGTTTAACCCGGTGCGCGGCGGATTAAGGATAGCCGGGGAATGTAACCCGGCACAGAACAATAAATGAACATACAAACAGTTGAAGTCGATCTCGACGGCCGCAAGCTGACCATTGAGACCGGCAAGATCGCCAAACAGTCTCACGGCAGCGTAGTCGTGAGGTTCGGCGACTCGGTCGTCCTCGTGAGCGCCTGCATGGCGCCGAAGCCGAAACCGAACCAGAGCTTTTTCCCTCTCACCTGCGATTACCGCGAATACACCTACTCGGCGGGCAAGATTCCCGGCGGCTACATCAAGCGCGAAGGGCGTATGTCCGAAAAGGAAACGCTCACCAGCCGGATGATCGACCGGCCGATCCGCCCGCTATTCCCCGACGGCTTCCTCAACGAAACTCAGGTCATTGCTTTTGTGCTTTCGGCCGACCCCGATAACGATCCTGGCGTGCTCGCCCTGGTGGGCGCGGGCGCCGCTCTCGCCATTTCGGATATTCCGTTCGGCCACATCGTCAGCGCAGTTCGCGTCGGCATGGTGGATGGCAAGTACATCGTGAACCCGACTTATGAGCAGAGCCGTGCGGCAAAGCTCAACATCACCATCGCGGCCACGCCCGATGGCATCTGCATGGTGGAGTCAGGCGCTCAGGAAGTGTCGGAAGCCGACATTCTCGGCGCGCTGGAATTCGGCCACGAAAACGTGAAAAAGATCGCCGCTGCGGTGAAGCAGCTGGTTGCCGTTTCAGGCAAGACGAAGAGGGTGTTCGTTACGCCGGAACTGAACAAGGAACTCTACGCCGCCATCGAAAAGAAGGTCCGCAAGGATCTGACCGATGCGCTGGATACGAAGAAATACTCCAAGCTCGAAAGCTACGCGCGCGTTGACGAAGCGCACGATCTGGCTCTTACCGATGTGCCCGAAGAGCAGAAGGCGGAAGCCAACGAAATCTTCAAGAACCTCAAGGAACGCATTTTCCGCGACGAGATGCTGGATTCGCATCGCCGTCCGGATGGCCGCAAGTTCGACGAAGTCCGCGACATTTGGGGTGAAGCAGGCCCGCTGCCGCGTACGCACGGTTCGGCGCTGTTTACGCGCGGCGAGACGCAGGCACTGGTCACAGTCACGCTCGGTACAAAAGACGACGAACAGCGCATTGAATTGCTCGAAGCCGGCGAATACTTCAAGCGCTTCATGCTGCACTACAATTTCCCGCCGTTCAGCGTCGGCGAAGTGGGCTTCATGCGCGGCGCGGGTCGTCGTGAAATCGGCCACGGAGCGCTCGCGGAACGCGCCGTTTTGGGCGTACTGCCCACTCAGGAAGCATTCCCGTACACCCTGCGCGTGGTCAGCGACATTCTGGAGTCGAATGGTTCCAGTTCCATGGCCACGATTTGCGGCGCCAGTATTGCGCTGATGGATGCCGGTGTGCCGATCACGGGCGCGGTCGGCGGCGTGGCGATGGGTCTGGTGAAGGAAGGCGACAAGTACGCCATCCTGACCGATATCGCGGGCGCGGAAGATCACTACGGCGATATGGATTTCAAGGTCGCCGGAACCCGCAATGGCATCACGGCGCTCCAGATGGATATCAAGGTGCCGAACGTCACTGCGGTCCTGATGAAGGAAGCGCTGGAGCAGGCTCGTCAGGGCCGGCTGCACATTCTCGACTGCATGGATAAAGTGATCGGCGAAGCGCGCAGCGAAATGTCGCCCTACGCTCCGCGCATCTACACCATGAAGATTCCGGTGGACAAGATCCGCGACGTCATCGGACCGGGCGGCAAGATTATTCGCGGCATCATCGAACAGACCGGCGTCAAGATCGACGTGGAGGACGATGGCACCATTCACGTGGCCTCGAACGATCCGGTGGCGTCGAACAAGGCGCTCCAGATTATCCGCGACCTCACGGCCTCGGCTGAAATCGGCAAGACCTATCTGGGCAAGGTGGTACGGATCGTCGACTTTGGCGCATTTGTCGAAATCTTCCCCGGCACCGATGGCCTGCTGCACATCAGCGAAATCGCGGAAAATCGTGTCAAGGAAGTTCGCGATGAGCTGAAGGAAGACGACCAGATTCTGGTGAAGGTGATCGGCCTCGAAGGCAACAAGATCAAGCTCAGCCGGAAGGCCGTTCTCAAGGAACAGCGCGAAAAAATCAAGGCTGGCGCGTAGTCGCCCCCTTCAATTGCACGCAATAAAAACGCCCCGCCGGGCCACCGCGCGGGGCATTTTTACGAGCGGAATCGCCTTGCCCTTCCGCTCAGGCAGTCCCGATGATTTTCTGAAAGTATTCGATGGTGGGCCGCAGTCCTTCTTCGAGCGGCACCTTCGGCTCCCAATGCAGCACGCGCCGCGCCTTCGCAATATCGGGCCGGCGCTGTTTCGGATCGTCCTCGGGCAGCGGCTGCCGGATTAGCGTGCTCTTGCTGCCGGTTTGATCGATAATCATTGTGGCGAATTCCAGAATGGTCATTTCGCGCGGATTGCCGATATTGACCGGCATCACCTCATCGGACAGCATCAGCCGGTAGAGGCCATCCACCAGATCGCTCACATAGCAGAAACTGCGCGTCTGCGAGCCGTCGCCGAAGATCGTGATCGGCTGGTCCTGCAGCGCCTGATCGAGAAACGCAGGCACCACACGGCCATCGTTCAGCTTCATGCGCGGGCCGTAGGTATTGAAGATGCGCGCAATGCTGGTCTTCACCCCTCGCGCGCGGTGCCACGCCATGGTCAGCGCTTCGGCGTAGCGCTTGCTTTCGTCGTAGCAGGAACGCGGACCCACCGGATTCACGTTGCCCCAGTACGTTTCCGTCTGCGGATGGACCGTCGGATCGCCGTAGGATTCCGAAGTGGACGTGATCAGAAACTTAGCGTTATTCTTCTCCGCCAGTTCCAGCATGTGACGCGTGCCGAGCGACCCGACATCGAGCGTTTCAATCGGATGAGCGAGGTAGTCTTTCGGGCTGGCCGGGGATGCCGCGTGAATGACGAAGTCGAACGGCCCCTCCGCCATAAAAGGGGCTATGACATCCTGCCGCCTGAACTCGAACGCCGGATTGCCGGCCAGATGCGCGATATTGCGCTCAGCGCCGGTCAGGAAATTATCCAGACCCAGCACCGAATAGCCTTCGCTCAGGAGCCGGTCACAGAGATGGGAAGCAATAAAACCGGCCGCGCCGGAAATCGCGACACGCTTCACAGACTGACTCTGAGTTTTTGATTGTGGAGACAGGACATCTCCTCGAATTTAGCATTCATCCCGACGCCGACGCTAATAAGCGAACGACCGGTCCTGATGCAGGCCGTTTTTCGCGAGTTCATCCAGTCGGCGGATCATTTCCTCAATGCTCTTGGCCTCCAGAGGTATCAGCGCACAGATCATGGAGATCGGAAGAATGACTTCGCGATGCTTCTGGGTGAGGGAGTGCTGCAGTTTCGTGGCGGCGAAGCGCTTCAGTTCGGCTGAAATGCGTGGGTCCGTCCCCTTTTCCACCAGACCGAGCAGATACGGCCCCCTCCAGCGAAACAACAGGCGCGTCGCGGCAAAAAAACCGGTGAGATGGCCGCTCATGACACGAAGTATTTCGTCGCCCGCTTCAAAACCAAAACGCATATTGATGGTATCGAGACGTCGCACCGCGAAGACCGCGGCATTGTAATGCTCGCGGCGGTTCCATGCGGCCATGATCGCGTCAACAGCCCGGCGTGAACCCGGCAGCCCGGTCACGGCATCGATATCGGCGCCAACAGGAGAGGCGGCCAGCGTCGGCGTCTGGTCCCGCTGGAGCACCTCGATGCGGATGTCTTCGAGACAGGCGACGAGGCGTTCCCTGGCCGCCATCATGTCGTCTGAATGGCGTGCCTGTGCCACGTCGCGTTCGCTTTCCTTCAGTTCTAGGGCTTGTGTTTCACTGGCATGCGAGACGGTCAGCAGGGAGTCGGAAAGGAGCGCGATTGCGCCTTCCAGTTCGTTTTGCCTTGCGGCGATGGCCTGACTGGCGGCTAAACTATGTTCCTCCAGCGTGCGGATTGCCGAACCCGCCAGCAGCAGCTTCGAATCGTCGTCCTCGGTTGTGGCGAACTGATCGCGGAGTTTGCGGAGCGAACGCTGAAAAAGCTCGAACTCACCCTCGTCGTGGCAAAAAGAATGGAGCGCAAGCCCCTGAAGCAGCACCGAAATGATCCTGTTCAGCGAATCGATGTGGCGATCCCGGGGGCTGTGAAGGAACGGATTGATAGAAAGCATGGGCGGCTGCATATTGTTCGGCCCATGCCGGGAAAAGCTTTAGCGCCGTATTACTGAAACGCCCGCCCCACCATTTGCTCGATCGGTTGCATAGCCGCGGGCGAGCCCGTAAAGACCTCATTCGGGAAGTGCCGCGAGCTGATGATCTGCTGGAAAATCTCCGGCCCGGCGTTCACGTTCAGACCCAGGCCGGCGAGATACTGCAGACGCAGATTCCTGTCGCGATTGATCTGCGCGGTGCGCATCCACTGCCGCAGATCCGCCGAATTCGCCGCGTAGGTGGAGAGCAGATTCAGCACACTCGGGAAGCCGACATCGTTCAGCGAATCCCGCACCGCCGCGTACTTTGGCTGCGCCAGCTTGGCCTGCAATGCATCCACATCGATCGGCAATTTCTCCACCTGACCCATCAGCACCACGTCATAACCCGATCCATCGGTATTCAGATTGCCCCAAATTGTGCCGTTCGGGAAGGCCTCGAAGAACGTGGCGATTTCGCTCTGCACGGTTTCAAACGAACTCTCATAGAGCGGCACCCACTGCGTCACAATGCCGCCGGGATTCAGGTGGCGCTTGCAGAGTTCGAAATATTCGGTGGTATAGAGCGACGCCATACCCTTAACCCAGGGATGAATCGGATCCGAAGTAATGATGTCGAACTTCTGGTTGGCCGTAAGAATGAAGTGGCGGGCATCGTCGAAAACGATGTGCGTCCGGGGATCTTTCATGACATCGTGGTTGGCGCCGCCGAAGTATTTTGCCGTGGCAGGCGGGATACGCGGTTCAATCTCGCAGATTGTAATGTGCTCCACTTCCGGGTGCACCACGAAAGAGCCCGCGGTCACCCCGGCTCCGCAGCCCACCACCAGAATCGAGCGCGGATTGGTATGCAGAATCGCAGGCAGATGGCCCAGCATGCGCTGCAGGCTCATATCCTGCGGTTCGGTCGAAGCCTCCACCTTGCCGGTCACGTGAAAGTAGACGGTCTGGTCTTCCCACTTCGAATAGGCGATCGACGAATTCATGCCGTCCGTGGTGTAAAGCAGATTCCAGTTGCCGGTAGTGGTGGGCAGGCGCCGTCCGAACCCGATCAGCTTCCAGGGTGTCGCCGGCAGCGCCCACGCGAGCAGCAGCGCGGCGCAGAAACCGAGTGTCAGCTGCGGGCTGAGCTTTTTGAACGAGAGTCCGATCATCACACCGGCGCCGACCAGGCTGATCACGATCAGCATCTGCTCGGAGCCGTGCAGGCTCAGTGCCGGGATCAGCACGAGGCTGAACATCACCGCGCCTACGATGGCGCCAATAGTATTCGCGCCGTAGATCTCGCCAACCACCCGCCCGGAATCCACGTTCGCTTCGCTCTCCGCCGCGCAGGCCAGTGCGATAGGAAAACTCGCGCCCCAAAGCAACGCTGCGGGAAATATCGGCAGGATCGACCGCCAGATGTCATTGAGGAAGCCGATCCACGGCCCCGCGGTGGAATTCAGATTACCTTCCCAATAAGGCAGCCAGTCGGCCAGCAGGATTCCCGCCCACGCAATCGCGATGGCGAGCATCACCTGGCAACTGATCAGCAGCAGCCGTGGATTGCCTCTTTTCTGAGCGATGCGCGAACCCGCCGCGCTGCCGATACCAAGTCCTGCCAGGAACACGCCGAGAATAATGGAGAACGTGTAAGTGGTCGGTCCCAGCATCAGCGAAAGCAGCCGGGTCCAGACCACCTCAGCGCCCAGTGCGGTCAGCCCCGACACGCCGATCGAAAAATAAACGTCCCAGGGGCGTTTTCCCGCGCGTGCGCCGGCAGCCGCAACAGGTGCGGAAGCAACTGTTGCGGCTGCATCTACAGACCGCAGAATTCCGAACGATGCCAGCGCGATGATCAGGTTGATCGCCGCCGCAAGATAACTGGCGATCGACATGTCATAAACGCGCAGCAGATAGAAGCCCGCGAGGAAGCAGCCGAGCACGCCGCCTGCGATGTTGGCGCCGTAAAAATAGCCCCACCAGGCCGCGGCCGATGGCGTGGATTCCACCCAGCGCGCGATCAGCGGCAGCGTGGCGCCCATCAGGATGGTGGGCGGCAGCAGGCAGATGGCGCAGCAGATACTGCGCAGCGCGGCGTTCGGCAGGCCGCTTGTGACGCTCTCTACATAGAAATTCTGCAGCAGCGGCAGCCCGAACAGCACCAGAACGCCGCACACGCCCGTGGCTAGTTCCAGTAGCGCATAGATGCGCAGCGGGTTCTGGCTGGTGGGAATCAAACGCGGCAGCAACAGACTGCCGATGCACATGCCTCCCATCCACGTCCCCAGCAGCACAGCCAGCGACATGGCGTTTGAGCCGATCACCAGCTGCAGCAGCTGCAGCCACACAATCTCGTAGATCAGGGCCGCGCAACCGCTCAGAGCGAAAAGTGCAAGCAGCGCCGGCAAAAGCCGGCCGGTGAGAGTACTGCCCGAAGGGGCACTGGAAGTAGTGGGGGTCACAGGAATTCACAATGATACTGCGTTGGGTTTTGCCGCCAATAAATGGGGACGGCGGAACTTTGGAATCAGTTACCCTGACTACATGTCACGGATTGTGAATCGCGTGCTTACGGCATTCGCGCCCTCCTTCTAAATCGTCTTCGTAGACCCGCCATCGATATCGATCAGCGACCCATGCAGTGACCGCCCCATCGGCCCCACAATAAATCCCACCAGCGCCGCAATCTCCTCCGGTTCGGCCACTCGCGTGATCTTTTCCGCGCTCAGAAAAATCCGCAACGCCTGTTCCCCGGTCACCCCTTTCTCCGCCGCAATCCGTGCCAGGCGCGTATCCAGCCGCGCGGTTCGCACCGGCCCCGGATTCACGCAGTTCACCTGCACGCCATCGCGCAATCCCGTCTCCGCCAGCGATTTCGTGAAAGACAGCAAAGCCGCATTGACGGACCCGCCAATTGCGAACTGCGCTCCCGGCGTCCGGCCGCCCGAGCCCGAAATGTGAACAACGGAGCCGCAACGCGCGCGCAGTTGAGGCCACGCCGCCCGCGTCAGCCTCACCGCGCCGAAAAACTTCAGCGCAAAGCCATCCATCCAGTCGTCGTCGGAAAGCTCTTCAAATTCGCCGCGCTTCGTGGCGCCCGCATTGTTCACCACGATATCGATCGCTCCGAAAGCATCCACCGCCCTCCGCGCAACGGCCGCACTAGCGTCTGCTTCGCGCAGATCGGCAGCCATCAGGACTGCCTTCCCGCCGGCCCCGGTAATCTCCAGCACCGCCGCATCCAGCAACGCAATATCGCGCGCAGTGAGTACAACGTTCGCGCCTTCGCCGGCCAGATGCAGCGCAATGGCGCGTCCGATCCCCCGGCTTGCGCCTGTCACAATAGCCGTCTTACCCGTCAGCGTCTTCATCAGAAACCAGATTATTACAGCGCCAGCAATACCCGCGCGGTACCGTATTCTTTATGCAGACAAGGCAACTGGGAACGAGCGATCTTCAAATCACGCCCCTCGGGGTCGGCGCGTGGGCCATGGGCGGCGCCGGATGGGCATTCTCATGGGGCGCGCAGGATGACGACGCCTCCATCGGCGCCATTCACGCCGCTCTCGATAAGGGCATCAACTGGATCGACACCGCTCCCGTCTACGGACTCGGCCATTCCGAAGAGGTCGTCGGCCGCGCCATCAAAGGCCGCTCGAACCGCCCCTACGTTTTTACGAAATGTGAACGCCGCTGGGGCACCGACCGGGTCATCTACAAAAGCCTGAAGCGCGAATCCATTCTGAGCGAATGCGAAGACAGCCTGCGCCGACTCGGCGTCGATACCATTGATCTCTACCAGATTCACTGGCCCGAACCGGAAGAAGATATAGAGGAGGGCTGGGCCGCCTGCGCCGAACTCCAGAAGGCGGGCAAAGTCCGCTGGATCGGCGTTTGCAATTACAGCGCGCAGCAACTGGCGCGGATCAAAGCCATCGCTCCCATCACCTCGCTGCAGCCCCCCTACAGCATCATTTCACCCGAAATCGAATCGGAAATTCTGCCTTACTGCGGGGCCAATAACATCGGCACCATCGTATACTCGCCGATGAAGTCCGGCCTGCTCAGCGGCGCCATGTCGCGCGAACGCGTAGCCGCCATGCCCGAAGACGATTTCCGCCGCCGCACGCCCAATTACCAGGAGCCGCTGCTGACCCGCAATCTGAATCTCGCCGAACTGCTGCGCTCCATCGGCGCGCGCCACGGACGCACCACCGGAGAAGTCGCCATCGCCTGGACTCTGCGCCGACCCGAAGTCACCGGCGCAATCGTCGGCATGCGTTCCCCCGCGCAGGTCGATGGTGTGATCGGTGCCGCTGAGTTCCGTCTCAGCGAATCCGAAATTACCGAAATCGCCGCTTTCATGACTCGTTAAAACGAAATTGTTCTCTGCGGCGACGCCTCGTCCTGCCCGCCCAGCGGACGCCCGGGCAGCACAAAATGATCGTCGCAGCGCGGCTCATAAGTCTCGTCGCCGCCCACCAGCACCTGCTGGCTGTTGTAATGCGCAGGCACGCCGTCAATAATCCGTTGCGGATACGGCGCCCGCGCCCCGCACTTCGTACAATACGCCGTGAGCCACATACAACGATCTTCCGCCAGCACCGCAAGATCCGGCGTCGACCCGAATGGCTCTCCGCGAAAATCGAACGCCAGTCCCGACGCCAGAATGTCGTACCCCTCGTTGAGCAACTGATTCACCAGCTGAAAGAACCCCGAATCGCGCGGGAAAAACTGCACCTCGTCGAACGCAATCACCTGAAACCGGCATCCGATCGCCGATTCTCTCGCCCGCAGCAACGGCCAGATCTCCATCGGATTGCTCACCGACAACTCTTCCGCCGCATCCTCGTCGCCCTTGCGGCTCTTGATCAGATTCATCCCGCTGCGCACATCGGTGCGCGGCTTGAACACCGCAATCTTTTTATTACCGTACTTCCGCAACGTATCGATCTCGGTCAGCAGATGCCGGGTCTTGCCCGAAGCCATGTTGCCGATAAATAATCTGAGGAATCTTCCGCGAGCCACCGTCCAAGCATAACTTGCCCATTGACAACGCGCGGGGCCGGATATAATATACCAATAGGTTAATTAACCGATAGGTATTATGGCAACACAGTCCGACCAGCTCAGCTACACCTTCGCCGCCCTGGCCGACCCCACCCGCCGCGCTATCCTCGCCCGCCTGGCGCGCGGCGAAACCTCGGTCAAAGAGCTCGCCGAGCCCTTTGCCATCAGCCCTCCGGCTATTACGAAGCACCTCAAGGTGCTCCAGCGCGCAGGTCTGATATCTCAGGGGAGGCAGGCACAATGGCGTCCCTGCAAGCTCGAAGCCGCGCCCCTCCGCGAGGTAGCGGCATGGGCCGAAGACTACCGCCGATTCTGGGAAGAAAGCTTCGACCGCCTCGATATTTACCTCGCCGAAATGAAAAAGAAGAAAGGAAACAAACATGACCGCAACAAAAAATAGTTCGCTCGAAATCACCTTACCCTCCGATCGCGAAATCGTGATGATCCGCATCTTCGACGCCCCGCGCGATCTCGTCTTCGAAGCCATGACAAAAGCCCAACACGTGAAGCGCTGGTGGGGACCCTGCCGGCTGACCGCCGAACTCTGTGAAATCGACTTCCGCGTCGGTGGCGCCTGGCGCTACGTCCTTCGCACACCGGATGGCAAGAAGGTAGAATTCACCGGCATGTACCAGGAAATCGCTCCACCAGAACGTTTCGTTTACACCGAGCGCTATGTCGAACCAAACCTCGGAAATCCCGAGTGGCAAACCACCGTGACGCTTGAAGATCTCGGCGGCAAGACGAAATTGAGAAGCCGTCTTCTGCATCCCACCAAAGAGCAGCGCGACGGACACGTCGGCGCGGGCATGGAATCCGGCGCCGCGGAAACCTTCGACCGCCTCAACGAGTTAGTCGTCGCGCAGGCCACCATGATGGAGCGCTCAATTGAAATCGTTCGCATCTTTGACGCCCCGCGCGAACTGGTCTACCAGGCCTGGACCAAGCCCGAACACATGACCCAATGGTGGGGGCCAAAGGTCTTCACCAATCACAGTTGCCAACTCGACGTGCGTCCCGGCGGCCACTGGCAGATCGTCATGCGCGCACCCGATGGCACCGATTATGGCTGTAAAGGCGTCTATACCGAAGTCAAACCGCTGGAACGTCTGGTCTTCACCAACGACGCCGTCGATCAAAATGACAAGCCTCTTCTGAAAGGCTTCACAACAGTCACCTTCGCCGAACACGAAGGCGATAAAACAAAACTAACCCTGCAAACCCGCGCCGAAGGCCTGGTAGACTTCGCTCCGCAAATGCTGAAAGGCATGGATCAGGGCTGGAGCCAAAGCTTCGACAAACTGGCCACCCACGTCTCCGCGGTTCACTAATTATGGACCCGCGGCTTTAGCCGCGGCCATCGGTAGTCAGGTATTTTGTGGTTGATCCGTGAAATCCCATTGGTTACCAGATCTTGATTCAGCGTCCACCACCACTTCAGACGGCCAGGAGCAATCCGGCCCGTTTTGCGTTACCATCTGGTGATGCAGTGCGTTCGTTGCGGCCTGATCAACTCGCCTGAATCGAAACGATGCGATTGCGGGCAGACACTTGGAGCTCCCAAAGAAAAGGACTGGAACGAGCGTTTTGAGCGCGCAGAAGCAAAACCGCCGTACTGGCGCGTCTTTATCGGAGCGATCCTGATCGTAGGCAGGATCGGCCAGTTCGTCAGTCCCGGCGACAATCTCATCCAGCCGACCGACACGGCTGCACGCCTGGGAAGCTATTTCGGTAGCGCTGTGGTCCTCGCGGGTGCCTCGTGGCTTATCTATTCCGGATTCAAGCCGCGAAGGGTCAAGATCCCAAGAGACTAAAATCAAGAATCAACCATCATTTATCTGACTACCGGCCATGCCTCTTCCCGCTACTGTTACCATCGGAAAGAAGCATGATTCAAACCCTTTTCGGCTCCGTAGAGCAAGAGCCCACGCTGCTCGAAAAATTAAAAAGCGGCGTTCAGAAAACCCGCGAAGGTCTCGTCTCCCGCATTGAAGACGTCGTCTCCGGCCGCAAAACCATCGACGCCGATCTCCTCGAAGAGCTGGAATACACGCTCATCAGCGCGGATATCGGCGTCAGCACCACCAACGAAATTCTCGAGCGCATCCGCGAACGTGTAGACCGCAAACTCGTCGGCGATTCCAGCGAACTCCGCGGCCTCATCCGCGAATACCTCCTCGAAATCCTGCAAACCAACGACCGCCCGCTGGCCTACGTCGAAAACCCGCCCGCCGTCATCATGCTCGTCGGCGTCAACGGGGCGGGGAAGACCACCACCATCGGCAAACTTGCCGCGCATCTCAAAGGCGAAGGCCGCAGCGTGCTCCTCTGCGCCGCCGATACTTTCCGCGCCGCCGCCATCGAGCAACTCGAAGTCTGGGGCGAGCGCACCGGCATCCAGGTCATCCGCCAGAACACCGGTTCCGACCCCAGCGCCGTCATGTTCGACGCGCTCTCCGCCGCCAAAGCGCGCCAGACCGATTACGTCATCATCGATACCGCCGGCCGCCTGCAAACCAAAACCAATCTGATGGCCGAACTCGAAAAGATGCGCCGCACCGCCTCCCGTATCATCCCCGATGCGCCCCACGAAGTGCTGCTCGTCCTCGACGCCACCACCGGGCAGAACGGCCTCGAACAGGCGCGCAGGTTCACCGAATCTTCCGGCGTCACCGGCATCGTTCTCACTAAACTCGACGGCACCGCGAAGGGCGGAGTCGTCGTCGCCATCGCCCGCGAACTCGGCCTGCCCATCCGCTTCATCGGCGTCGGCGAAAAAATCGACGACCTTCTCCCCTTCGATCCCGAGCGCTTCATCGACTCCCTTTTCTCTGCATAATGAGCAAAGCATGACACCCGACTACATGTCCGACGCCCTCGCGCTAGCCCGCCGAGGCGTTGCCCTCACCAGTCCGAATCCCATGGTGGGCGCCGTCATCGTGCGCGATAGCGAAGTTGTCGGCCGCGGCTTCCACACCTGGGGCGGCTTGAAGCACGCCGAAATCCTGGCACTGGAAGAAGCCGGCGACCGTGCCCACGGAGCCACCATCTACGTCACTCTCGAACCCTGCTCGCACACCGGTCGCACCCCGCCCTGCGCCGACGCCATCATCGCCGCAGGCATCGCGAAAGTTGTCGTCGCTTCCGAAGATCCGAATCCCCTTGTCGCAGGCGAAGGTCTGCGGCGTCTGCGGGCTTCCGCCGTTACTGTCGAAATGTCGCCCGAACATCGCGCCGCCGCGGAAAAGCTCAACGAAGCCTTCCTGCACTTCATGCGCACCGGTAAGCCGCTGGTGACGCTCAAATGCGCGCTTACCCTCGATGGCAAAATCGCAGCCCCCGAAGACAACTCCGGCTGGATCACCAGCGAACGCGCCCGCGCCCATGTTCAGGTCCTGCGCCATGCCACGGACGCCATGATCACCGGCATCGGCACCGTACTCTCCGACAATCCTCTGCTCACCGATCGCTCCGAACTCCCGCGCGCGCGGCCCCTGTTGCGCGTCGTTCTCGATTCCACCCTGCGCATCTCGCCCGCCTCGCGCCTCGTGCAAAGCGTAAACAACGATCTGCTGATCGCCACCACTTCCGCCGCGTCGCCCGAACGCCGCAAAGCGCTCGAATCCCGCGGCGTCGAAGTCCGCGCCTTCGATGGCCCGCGCGGCCGCGTCGATATGCGCGATGTCGTCTCGCTGCTCGGAGAACGCCGCTGCCTCTCCGCCATGATAGAGGCCGGTAGCATGGTGAACTGGGCCGCGCTCGAAGCAGGCATTGTCGACAAGGTCTTCCTTTATTACGCTCCGAAAATATTGGGCGGCCTCGAATCCCTCCCCATGGCCGGAGGCGCCGGCCGCATGAGCCGTCACGACGCCATTCGCCTCCACCGCACCACTCTGCACCCAATCCCGCCGGACGAATTCGCCGTCGAAGCCTTCATCGAAAAAAGCTAAGAAAAAAGCTAAAATGTTTACCGGAATCGTAGAAGAATTAGGACGCGTCGAACAGCCAGGCTCGCGCCTTTCCATCGCCTGCACCCGCGTGCTCGACGACCTCACCATCGGCGCCAGCATTGCCGTGAACGGCGTCTGTCTCACCGCCGTCGATATCCGCCCCGATGGCTTTTCCGCCGATCTCGCGCCCGAAACACTCCTCCGCAGCAACCTCGGCGATCTGAAAGCAGGCGATGGCGTCAACCTCGAGCGCCCCATCACGCTCGCCGCGCGCCTCAGCGGTCACATCATGCAGGGCCATGTGGATGGCGCCGCCATTCTCGAATCGCTCCGCGAACTCGAAGACAACAACTGGGAACTACGAGTCAAAGTTCCCGAAGCACTCGACCGCTATCTGGTGTACAAAGGTTCCATCGCAATCGACGGTATCAGCCTGACCATCGCCGATGTAACCGACCGAACAGTCCGCGTTGCCATCATCCCTCACACGCACCAGGCAACCAACCTCGCGCAGCGCAAACCAGGCGACCGCCTCAACATCGAATGCGACATCTTAGCGAAACACGTAGAGAAGTTACTCTGTCTACTTAAGACTTAACCCGCCATCCACAGCCACCACCTGCCCCGTAATAAACCGCGAACTCCCCATAAAAAACAACACCGCCTCCGCAACCTCATCGCCAGTGCCCGCCCGACCCGCTGGCGTAGTGGCAATAAATCTCTCAATCCGCTCGTCGGTCTTATCGAACGGAATCACCCCAGGCGCAACGCTATTTACCGAAATCTTCGGAGCCCACGCTTTCGCCAGGCACTTCGTCAGCATCACCACTCCGGCCTTCGACGCGCAATAATGCGCATGATCCTGCCACGGCCGCAGCGCCCCCAGCGAACTGATATTCACGATATGTCCACCCTCGCCCTCCAGCATCACGCGCGCCGCCGCCTGCGACGAAAAGAACACCGACTTCAGATTCACATCGTGAATGAAATCCCAGTCCTTCTCCTCAATCGCCAGTGGATCGAACTTCGTGAACCGCGCCGCATTATTCACCAGCCCGTCCAGCCGGCCGAAATGCCGCGCCACTCGATCCACCATCGCACGAATATCGCCGACATTCTCCAGATCCGCCGGAAACACCGCCGCATCGCCGCACTCCTCCGCCGTCGCCCGCGCCTCCGCTTCCGAACTGTTGTAATGAATCGCCACCCGAGCACCCGCCGCCGCCAGCGCCAGCGCGATCGAACGCCCAATCCGTTTCGCCCCGCCCGTAACCAGAATCACCTTGTCATTCATATCAACCTCTCTATGAAGCCAGCGGCGGCTCAGCCTTCACTTCCAGATCCTCGCCGTACGCCACACTCTGCTTCGGAGGCTCCGGCAGCTTCCCGCGCCAGTCGTTCCACCACCAAAAAAAAGCCGTCGTCGAACTAATGCACCCAGCCACCGCGCCAATCGTCCGCGGACTGTAACGAATCGAAGCCGTCCCCGCCCCCATCATCGAAACCAGCATCATCGACCACGTCAGCGATTCCAGCGTCGCGAATACCCGCCCGCGAAACCGATCCTCCACATGATGCAGCAGCTGCGAATAATTCAGCACCGAGCTGATCGCCACCGCCGCCCGCGAAATGGCAATGAACACGCACGCCCATCCCAGCGTCGGCATTTGGCTGAATGCCACATAAGCCCCGCCGTGGATCAAATACACAATCGGCACCGTGCGCTTGTACCCCACAAAACTCAGCCGCTTCCCCAGCCAGTACGCAATCGTCGCGCCCATCAGCAGCCCAATCCCCGCGCATCCCCAAATGATTCCGATCCCCGCCGCGCCCCTGTGAAACACCTGTTCGCCGAACAAACTGAACAGCACCTGCGCCGCGCCGCCGCCGCTCGCCCACCCCAGACTGATAAGCGCCACGCCCGCCACCAGCGGCGTCGCCCGCATGTATCTCAGCCCCTCGCGATACTGCGCGAATCCCGTCCCTTCGTGCTTCTTTCGGCCCTCCGCGCGAAAACCGCCCGGCCGCCGCAGTTGCCAAATACACAACGCGCTGATGACGAACGAAAGCGCGTTGAACGCGAACGCAATCTCGTACCCCGCCTGCACGCCCCGCGCGGCCAGCAGCGCGCCAATCGTCAGACTCGCCCACGACGTGGTCTGCGTCATCGTGTTCGCCGTATGCAGCTCTTCCGGCGTCGCAATCGCGGGCAAAATCGAAGCGCGTCCGCTCGTGAAAAACGGCGACGCAAACATCAGCATCGCGCTCAGCGCATACATCAGCGCCTCGCCCTTCTGATGGATGCATAGAATAAATCCCAGCGCGATCACAGCCCGCACCATGTCGCTCGCCATCATCACCCGCTTGCGATTCATCCGATCCAGCAGCACGCCCGCGATTGGACCCGCCGCCAGCATCGGAATCGCGCGCGACAGAAACACACCGGTCACCACCAGGCCCGGATTCCTGTGCGTCATCGCCAGACTGAGCACCGCAATATTGTTGAAGTTGTCGCCAACCTCGCTGACAATCTGCCCCGTCCACGTAAACCGGTAGTTCCGGTTGTTCCGCAGCAGAGCCGTGAATGCGCTCATCTCTTTGGTGTCACCGCTACCTCGCGCACAGTGACATGGCGCAGAAAGTCATGATCGATCTCATAGCCGAACCCCGGCTCATCCCGAATCGCAATCGTTCCCCGCGCCGTAGTCTCAACTTCCGGAACAATAATGTCGCGTTTCCAGTACCGCTTGCTCGCCGATACATCGCCCGGCAGCGTGAAATTCGGCAGCGTAGCCAGCGCGATATTGTGCGCCCGCCCGATCCCCGCCTCCAGCATCCCCCCGCACCAAACCGGAATCCCCGCACTCTCACAAACATCGTGCAGCCGCTTCGCTTCGCCAAATCCGCCCACACGTCCCAGCTTGATATTCACAATCCTGCCGGCCTTCAGCCGAATCGCCTGTTCCGCATGATGCGCCGTGCGGATACACTCATCCAGGCAAATCGGCGTCTCAAGCTGCGCCTGCAGCTCCGCATGATCGATGATGTCGTCATGCGCCAGCGGCTGCTCAATCATCGTCAGCCCAAACGCATCCAGCTCTTTCAGCAGCCCCGCATCCGCCAGCCGGTAAGCGGAATTCGCATCCGCCATCAGCGGCGTATCCGGAAACCGCTCGCGAATCTGCCGGATCACATCCACATCCCACCCCGGCTTGATCTTCATCTTGATCCGCTGATACCCCGCCGCCAGTTCGCCCTCGATCTTGCCAATCAACTGCGCCACACTATCCTGAATTCCAATCGACACGCCGCACGGAATCTCGCGTCTTGCCCCGCCGCCAATTTCCTTCCACAACGGATTGCCATTCCTCCGCGCCTGCAAATCCCAAACCGCGGCCTCCACTCCTCCGCGCGCCATATTATGACCGCGAATGTGTCCGGTCAGGCCATTGACGTCACCGGCATCGCGGAGAGCTCTGACAAATAGCGTCGGAGCCACATAATCCTGCGCAATCAGCCACGCCGCCGCCGTCCACTCCTCGTTATAAAAAGGATGCTCGCCCGCCGTAATCTCGCCCCACCCCGATAGCCCTTCGCTCACCACTTCCACAACGATGATGTTGCGCTCATACGTTCGGCTGAAACTCGTCTCGAAGAAATGCACCAGCGGCATTCGCAACTGCCGCAGCACCACGCGCTCAATTTTCATCGCGCTTCTCCAAACAGGTACGTGAACCACTCATCGTCGCGCTCCACTCCAATCACCGCCAGCCCCCGCGCAAACGCCGCGTCGAACTGATCCGCCAGTTCCGCCTGAATCCCTCTCGCGCGTTCCGGATCTTCCCGGCGAATCGCTCCAATCTCAAGCGGAAGCCGCACCCCCTCCGCCACCGCCCCGCGCACCCGCGGCCGCGCAATCCACCACTCCGCCACGCATCGATCCGTCGGCAGTCCGCCCGTCAGCGGACTACTCGTAATCCCATACTGATTCCGCGTATACCGCCGCACAATCGCACCCAGCCGCGCAATATTGAAGTACGCATTCTTCACTTCCAGCGGATCGAAAGTCCATTCAATCAGCTCAATCCCGCGCGCCAGCGCATCCTCCCGCTGATGCATCTTGAGCCGCCGCCCCAGCCCCGTATTCCGATACTCCGGCAGAACCCCAAGCATGTGGCTGTGCAGATAAGCCTTCCCATCCGCCTTTAATCCGGGTATTGCCAAACAGAACGCCACCATGCGGCCGCAGTCATAAGCTCCGAAAACCTGTCCGCCAATTTTCGACGCCACTACAAAAAATCGCACCGGCAACAGATCGATATCGCTGAATCCCCAGATCGTCGTCTGCACGCCAACCGCCTCGCGAAACTGCTCTTCCGTAACTAAATCGACAATCGTAATGGCGCCGGCGTCGAAAGCCTTCACTTCTTCGCCTCCTGCCAAAGCGCCTCCAGCCGATCGATTGCAGTCCCCGCCACCTCGCGGCCATCCTCCGCCAGCCGCCGCTCCACATGTCCGAACCGTTGCCGAAACTTCGCATTCGTGCGCCGCAGCGCCTGCTCCGGATCCACTTTCGCAAACCGCGCCAGGTTCACAATCGTGAACAACAGATCGCCCAGCTCATCTTCCATCTGATCGGCCGATCCTGCCGCCTGCGCCGCGCGAAACTCCGCAATCTCTTCCTCAAGCTTCGCAATCACATCCCCGGCATTCGCCCAGTCGAAACCCGCCCGAGCCGCCTTCGATGAAATCTGCTGCGCCTCAATCAGCGCCGGCTGCGCCCGCGGAATCGCGTCCAGCATGCCCTTCGAAGCCTCGCCTTTGCCGCGATTCTCCTCCGTCTTGACCGCTTCCCAAAGCTTCAGAACCTCATCGCCGGTGCGCGCAATCTCGTCCCCGAATATATGAGGATGCCGCCGCACCAGCTTTTCATTGATCGCATCCAGGCAATCGCCAATGGAAAAAAGCTTCTCCTCCGACGCCATCTGCGCATAAAAAACCGCCTGCAACAAATAGTCGCCAAGCTCCTCGCGCAACCCGGCCCAGTCCCGCCGGTCGATCGCATCGAGCACTTCATACGTCTCTTCAACCGTGAATTTCTTAATCGTGTCGAAGCTCTGCTCGCGGTCCCACGGGCAGCCGTCCGGTGCGCGGAGCCGCGCCATGATTTCGATCAGCCGCTCAAGCTTCTGACCGGCGCTGCCTGAGTCTTCAACCATTGCGGAATCTATGGTCCAAATGTAGCACTCTGAGTTTTCGCTCTTCACCGCCGCGAAATCCGCGAAGCGGAAGCCCAAAAGCGCGAAGCGCAAAGCTGATAGCTGATAGCTGAAAGCTGATAGCTGAAAGCCTGTTAGTAAACTGAATCTCATGAGTGAAGTAGACGAAAAACAAGGCCCCGACGCCCCCGACGACGACGAATTCCGCCCCGAACTCCCCCCACCCGATTTCGATTTCCTGGTCTACTCCCTGCGCCTCCAGGCCGAACTCAACATGGGCCTCCTCCCCTTCGGCGAAAAGCGCAAGCCCGATTTCGACCTCGGCCGCCACAACATCGACCTCCTCGCCATGCTGCAGCAAAAAACCAAAGGCAACCTCAGCATCGAAGAGCAGCGCAGTCTCGATAACTCCGTGACCGAGCTAAGATTCCGCTTCGTTCAGGCCCGCGAGCAGCACAACAGAGAAGAGCAACAGGCCAAAGTCACGGAGCCAAAGCAAGATCCTCCCTCCGCC
>Ga0302140_10000842_pt1 | contig 40459 bp, 58 predicted proteins | sample I_Bog_E1_1_FD_202095 | JGI IMG/M metagenome (GOLD analysis project Ga0302140, IMG submission 202095) | Peat permafrost microbial communities from Stordalen Mire near Abisko, Sweden - I_Bog_E1_1 | ecosystem: Environmental > Terrestrial > Soil > Wetlands > Peat | place: Sweden: Abisko, Stordalen...
TTCCCCCAGCCACTCATTCACCCGCCACATCTCGATCCCGTAGCTATCGAGAACCGGGACCGCAACGTAACGCAAACTCCAATCGCATGGCACCACCCCCCGATTTAAGCGCGGCCGTAGAAGATCATCCGGTTCAACCGTCAAACCAGCAAACTGCACCGGGCCATAGAGCATTGACTTTCTCCGGCTAGAAGGAGGCGTGAATCGTCAGCCCGTGGGGCGCGGTCACCTTTGGATTGCTATGGACGATGAACAGGGTGTCGGCCAGTTCCGCATCGCCCCAATCATTACCCACCAGCCCATCAGTGAACACCAAAATTCGATCCGGCTGCATCTGCTGCTCGCGCATATAGGTCCAGCAGACGCTTGGCGCTGTGCCCCCACCGCCTTTGAACGGATAGCTGGTGATTTCATTGGCGTTGAACGGGGTGAATACCTGGACGCTGTAGACGGCGGTATCGAACGTGCCGATAGTCAAGGAGAAATCCTTGAAGGTCGCCATGATGGCCGCGCATTCGCTGAGGAAGGCGGTGATCATCGCCTGGGTGGTCGAGGCCGAGCCGTCGAGCCACGCCACGGCCTCCACCCGCTCCATGACATCCTGCCCCGGCAAAAACAGATTACTCGTCCAGGCCCGCCTGGAAAGCCGCGCATAGGTATAATCAAAGCGCACCACCGATCGCAGGTTGCTACAGATGATCTGGCGCCAGTTGAACTGGGGCGCGGTGAGCCGATCGATGAGGCGCTGCATCCCGAGCGGCAGCTTACCCGGCTCAATGGTGCGGGCCGCGCGCAGCAGGTCGGCGATAAATTCGTCGTGAATCTCATCCAGTTCCTTCGGCGACGGGGCAAGGACACTATCGGGATCGGCGGTCCTATCGCCATGCCCGGCCTCCAGATGCATATCCAGCGACGATTTGATCACCACCGCATCTTTGATCAGCAAGTCATAGACTTCTTCACTGGTCAGGTCATCGGTATAGCGCGGATCGTACAGACCACATTTCGGCATCTGGCCGATGCCATCCTTGACCAGCCCATAATTGCAGATGAAATCGATCGCCATGTTCCAGAAGTCTTTCAGCCGAGTGCCCCGCCGACCGATATGATCGAAGATCACATGGCGCACCTCATGCGCCATGACGAAAATCAGTTCCGCCGGTTCCAGCCGGTCCACGAATGTGCGATTATAGAACATTTTGCGACCATCGGTGGCCATCGTTGGACACCATTTACTGGCGTCCTCCAAATCCAATCGCATGGTCAATTGCCCGAATAACGGTTCCTCCAACAGCATTTTAACGCGTGTTTTAAACAGTTTCAACACAATGGGGTCGTCAAAATCGGTCTGCATGATCCCGTTCACAGTACGACCGTGCTGTATAGTTTCAGGAATTTGCTAAAATGCGGCATCCGCTTTTGGAGGAACCGCAGCTTGTGACCGGTGAGCGCCATGGTCGCCGCCATCACTGCCACGTCGGGACGGAAATTGGCCATGATATAGGCAAAGGCGGCGTCACATTGGGCAAACCATGCGAGGCGCGGCGCATATTCGTTAAAATCGCGCTCCGCGCCATAATAATCGGCTTCGATGGCTTCGGCGCGACGTTGGACTTCGTACCACAATTGCACACTCACACTGTAGGCGATTTGCGTCTCAAACTGTTTGTTGACCGGTGAGAAGGTCCGTAGCGAGCCATCCAAGATGCGCCGGATGTTGGGCATATCCTCCATGAACTTGCGGTGTTGCAAGAATTCATTGCCGAGCACGTCGCCGATCGCGCCACAGATTAAGGCCCGCAGCACGACCGGCTCGGGTGGGCGAACGGCGGTGATCTGCCGCGAGACGAATTCCCAAGTGCGTGGCGTGGCAAAACTCAGTTCGACCGAGTCCGGCCGGAAGTCATTTGTCTTGTTTGGAAAACTGGTTAGGAAGCCGATCACCTCAGCGGCGATGGCATGCGTCGAGGCCCAGCGGAACCAATCATCCCAGTTAAATTCCATTTCCACGTGGATGAACCGATTGGCCACTGGTTTGGAGATTTGATAGGTCACCCCGCGATCGATATCCCGGTTGCCCATCGCCAGAATCATCACCTCGTTCGGCACCACATAATCGCCGATCCGGCGATCGAGGATCAATTGATAAGCTGCCACCATTACCGAGGGTGGCGCCGAGTTGAATTCCTCCAACGCCAGGATGGCGCGCACCGTGCCTGTCACCCGCCATTTGATCTTGCCGCGTACCGGTTGCTGATCCTGACCAACTAATGACACAGTGAAATTATTGGCCTTGCGTGTGACCAAGACGGCGATTTGATCGGGCGCCAGGGCGAACACCTCAATCAGCGGATCGGTGCAATAGGCCACCCCATTGTTGCCGCACGGATTGTAGAACCGAAACACGGCGGCCCCATCGACTTCATCGATCTTGTCGAAATCCAGGTCACGCGGAAACACCAGGGGGGGCGTCCAAATCACGCCCTTCATGTTGTCCACTTCGCCCATCATGGGCACGCCGCGAATATCCTCGGGCAGCATCTGGCTGAGACGCACATCGATAAAAGCGATGCCCAGCGCATCCGCGCATTGGCGGGCTATGGCGCTCTTGGAAATGCCCGGTGAGCCATGGACATAGAGTGATATTTTTGTTTCGAAGCTAGCACAGATCGCCGCAGCGATCTGCGATGGCGACAGCTTGTTGAGGCCCGTTTTCGAGATTTGCATTTCGGAAGGATATCCTCGTTTCTATCCCGGTTTATAACCAACAGGTTTATCGTGGTCAATCAATAATCGCGGAGATATCAAGTATTTCTGATGAACGTTCTCAGATCGCCTTTGGTTAGACGCAACAGAACTGCCGCTTCTTCTTCAAATAGCACGATCCGTTTGTCATTAACGAAGTATGGCATGGTCAGCCGGGATTCAAGCTGCGCGATGTCGGTCGCGCGCACCGCCGTAAGCGCTATTTTGTAATGAAATGCCAATGGCTCCAATAATGCCAGTCCAAACAACGTGAGGCGCAACCCGCAGCCGTGCCGGTAGTTCAAGAACAGGGCGCTTAGCGCCACTTCATCGGGTGCTGCTAAGACCTTTTCAGTCGCGACTTCGCGCAGCCGCCGTAGAACCGCTGCATGAACTGCGAGTGACGAGTGCGGCACCGGTCAGGTCGGCTTGGCTTCCTCGACAACCACACCCGAGGTCAATTTTACCACCGTGAAGCGATCGGTGCGAAACAGTTGACGGAGTTTGTCGCGCAGGTTATGGGCATGTCCGGCGTTCGAAAACGAACATTTCTTGTACTTGGGTCCCTCATCGATCGCCGTGTGAAGGGTTCTAAGATTCACCGGGGAGTCATCGAGAAACACGGCGAAGATCGCTTCCGACCGCAGCACCTGTTCAGCTTTGAAGGTCTTCGGATCGGTAACGGATAAAATAACAGTGGGCTTGGGACGTGACATTGGCCATCTTTTTGTTGATTCGACGTATTTATTCTCTATAGACTGAACTGGTTTGGGTGCCATGGTAGCTGAGTTAGAGACGATCGCGCGGACGCGTTTCGAGCGTCACATCGCTGGCTTGGAGGGGCATCATTGTCCTTCCTGGGAAGGCTTGTCGGCGTTGATGCGCGAACACCTCATCGGCTTGGCCAGAACCGTTCCGAGTGAACCCAGGCATCATCCGCCTGAGGTTTTGGATGCTTGCGCATGACCATAAAACAAATTATTGGTCAATGCTGTTCAGCCCATTCGTTCGTTGGGCTACGAAAAAAAAGGAGGACGAGGACACAGCAACGTTCAGCCAGTCAGCCTTCATGGCTACGAAAAAATGGCTACAAAAATGCGCATTACAGTAGCACCGAGGACAAGCTTCCACTCCCTCGTTCGTTGGGCTACAAAAAATGGCTACAAAAACAACCGCGTCGCCAGGGTCACCTCGGCAATGGCTTCAGTCCTCGTTGGGAGGGCTACGAAAACGATGTTTCTGCCATCGGTGCGCCGTGCGCCAGCCAGTCCTCATTCACAGGGCTACGAAAAAGTCAAGGAATGGGGGTATCGATTCGATACCCCCGTCATGTCGTTAGGACAGAGCGATCTGCCGTGCCTTCATCACTTCCGGTATCTCGCGGACAAGCTCGATTTGCAACAGACCGTTGACGAGTGACGCGCGTTCGACAGAGACATGCTCGCCGATTTTGAACGAACGGGAAAAGTTACGCATGGCGATGCCCTTATACAGCATCGGGCGGCCGTTCGCTGCGGTGAGGGCAGAGTTGGTGCCTTCCACCATCAGCAAGTCGTTCTGCAAGGTGATTGTGATATCCTCCTTGGCGAAACCGGCGATCGCCAGGGTGACGCGGAACCGATCTTCGGCAAGCTCTTCGATGTTGTGGGGCGGGAACCCGGTGTTTTCGGCGGCGACGCGCTCAAAAAATCGACCATCGATGCCGATCCCGTGCCGTAATATCGCATTCTCTAGCTGCGTAAGTGCATTCATTGTAAATCTCCATAAAGCGAAATTCGTTGGCCCGATCTGGCACCAACTGAGAACTGTCATAATTGATAGTTCCTGCCGATATATATGACAAAAGGATATCTGAATGCGGTTCGCAGAAATCATCAATGAGATGATGTGGCAGGATAGTTTCGGTGCCGCAGCGGAGGCGCGGCGTTATCCGAATGCCTGGATTCACTTCTCGAACGTGCAAAAACTCGGCGTCAATCCGCAGAAAACGCATCGTGATCCACCCGGCATCTACTTCTATCCGGTCAAATGGCTGTTCACCGACGATCCCTCGCTCAGCCAGTTCGGTACCGAATGGCCATACTACTACATCGTCAAGCTCAATCGCGCAGCCAAGATCATCAATCTCGGCAAAATCAAGGCCGAGGAAGTTGTCAGCATCGCCCAACGCAATGGCTGGTACGCTGAGCTTCAAGCCATACAGGCCGATCCGGCGATCCTGACCAGCAAAGACAATCCGATGGAGAAAAGACTGCTCCGCAAACCGGGCGGCTTGTTCTATGCCACGCTCGACTATTTGGCCAACGTCAAAGGGCAGTCCTGGTTGAAAATGCTGCACGGCTATAATGGCTTGTTTGATCCAAACTTCGGCATCATTTCAAAGGGCGAAATCAGCCAGATGGTGGTGTTCGGACGGCAGAACTTCACGGTGCTCGCGCATGGCGACAATAAGGACAATACCGCCAAAGCCTATGCCAGTATCCTCAAGCAGGTGGCGACCGACCTGGGCGGCCAGTTTTTCTTCAAATATCAAACCCCGCAAATCGACTTTGCCAATGACGGTAGGCCCTTTCACGTGGCATTCAATCTCCAACGCGGCGTCATCGAATTTTCGTTCTACAACGACGCTTACTGGATGACGGAAACCGAGCGCTACGACACCCAGGGCGGCGATTATGCTCACCATGCCCGTAGTATCAAGCGCATGATTCAAAGCCGCTTGACGCAAGCAGGCCCCAAGGGCAATGATTTCTTCTGGAATGGCAGCACCGTGGCCACCGCCCTGCATCTGATTTCACCGGGCAAGACCAATCAAAAGGTCGATGTTGATGGACTGCATGTGTGGACCTCGATCAACAGTTTGGGAGGCACCTATGCGCATTTGCGCGGGATCGTGGATCATCAGGGCCGCCTGACGATCGGCGCCTCCATCGAAAGCTATAGTGAGCGCAAATCCGACTGGAAAGTCGAAACCGAAAAATCCTTTGCCGACCGCAGCGCCTCGCCGCAGGATGTGGCCGACGCGATTTTGGATGCCCTGGCGGCCGAGTTGATCGACAAACTGCCGAACCCGGCCGCGCTGGGCAAACGTGAAGAGGTGTTTGGCTTTCGGTTCGGAAACCGGTTTCGCTTGTCGCAGCCGTGATTTCAGCGGAGAGGGTCGGCTAGCGTGACTTCATCAAATCGATTTTTGAGATCACCGACGCGAGAATGATGGTGGTATCAGAATCACCATCCGATACCTGCCGCTCGATCCGATGATCCCCGACTTCAGAGACGAAGCGATCAATCATCGCCCGGCCGTATTCGCGATGGGACCGTTCCCGACCGCGAAACCGGACAATCACTTTGACGCGATCGCCTTCGCACAGGAAACCCTTGGCGCGCCGTGCCTTGATCAGCAGGTCATTGTGATCGGTCACCGGCCGTAACTGGATTTCCTTGGTGGTGATGGTCAGTGCGCGTTGTCGTTTGGCACTCTCCCGTTCGGAACGTTTGCGTTCGTAACGAAAACGCGCCGCGTCAAGCATGCGACAGACCGGCGGATCACCGTGCGCGACGATTACCAAATCAAGACCAGATCGGCGGGCGGTAGCCAAAGCGTCGTAAATCGATACGACATGGGTATCTTGTCCGTCATTGAGCAGGCGGACAGTGCGAGCGTGAATCTGCTCGTTGATTACTAGATCATCCATGAATAGAAAACTAAATCCTACAAGTTGCGAAAGATTGATTTCTTCCACCTCTTGTAGTTATCCCGCGCCGAAACCGCACGCTGGCCTAAGCCCCGATTACGTGGCGCCGTTCGGCACAGTCGTCTCGGCTTGCGTGATATCTTGCAACACCATGCCAAGCTGCCTGTGCAGATCGACCACCGCACCCAGGGGCATGATTAACCGTCCACTTACCACCCGTTCGGCCGGACCATCATTCGGATTGCCGAGACGCAATCGACAAGTCGCCACGGTGAACACGACGTTGCCGTTGAAGCTGTGAATGTTGGCACATAAATCAGCGTAAATTTCCGGCACATCTCGATCGCGCAATGGTAACTCATTTACTGCAATGACACGATTTGAGACGCCTTGTATTTTTTTCGGCATAACACGCTCCCCCCGTTCACAAAAGCTTAACGAAGGGTGCCATACTTTGGAAAGACAGGCAAATTAAATCATTTGTGTTTTGGAAAAAAAGAAATCCGCGCCGGTCCTCCGAGGATCATAGAGGACCGGGGACGGGATGGTTACCGCCCGGCGTTGGGGAGGTAATCGTTCGGTAGTTGCTGCGGCGAGCCGCCCCGCGCACACGCGCCATGCTGCTTCAACGCCTCCCGGCTGCATGCCACAGGGTCGGCGTACCCACACACCGCAGCGCCTTGGCTCGTGACCACGCAATAGGCATTCGTCCCACTGGCGGGCAGCACAACCTCGTTAAGATTGAGCGTGCATTCACCATTCGCAGCACTCGCATCATGGGCACAGGCCGTGCCATCAAAATACATGCAATGGCTAGCGCCGCCCTGGGTCAGGCAGAACGGCGCCGCCAGCGCACCAGCCATCGTCATCCCAGTCATCACTGCGGCTATCGTCAGGGTTTTCAGCATGAATCATCTCCGTTGCCACTTGACTCTAAGCCGATTTGGGGGAATCATGCAAATCAATGTTGCGCCAGTCGCATTCACACTGCTTAGCTGACCGCCGCCAACTTGGTATAGATCAATTCAGGCGCGGTCTGCGCCGTCACGGTGCTTTCGTGGATAATCACCTGCTCGACGCCCCCAGCATGCAGGTCAGGCAGCAGGAATTGCACATGGTTCAGGATATCTTCCATGACCCCGCGCAACGCCCGGCCGTTGGTTTTCCGCAAGACCGCGATACGCGCCATGGCGCGTAACGCACCTTCGTCAAAGTGCAGGCGCACACCGTCGATAAAGAACAGCTTCACGTATTGCTTGACCAGCGCATTCTTCGGCAACGTCAAGACTTCGACCAACTGATCTTCGCTAAGATCGTCCAATATCGCGTAAACCGGGATGCGGCCGACCAATTCCGGGATAAAGCCGAATTTGATCAAGTGTTCCGGTTGCAGCCGCCGTAACCAATCGGCGGCGGTGCGGGGCGAACGCTCGATTTTCGCGCCATAGCCGATGCTGCCCATCGAATCCAGTTCCCGTTCGATGATCTTGTCGAGGCCGGTAAATGACCCCGCCAGGATAAACAGGATATTGCGGGTATTGACCTTCACCAGATCGACGTTTGGCCCGCGCCGCATACCAGAGGGCACCATCACGTCGGAGCCTTCCAGCAGTTTCAACAAGGCTTGCTGCACGCCTTCTCCGCCCACATCACGGGTGGTGCTGCCGGTGGCATCGCGCGAGCGTTTCTTATCGATCTCGTCAAGAAAGATGATGCCGCGCTCGCATTTCTGCACATCCCCATCAGCGGCTTGCAGCAAGCGCGCGACGATATCCTCCACGTCCGATCCGACAAAACCGGCCTCGGTCAACGAGGTGGTATCGTAACACACGATCGGCAGGTCCAAAAACCGTGCCACGGTGCTGACCAACTCGGTTTTGCCGACGCCAGACGAGCCGATCAACGCCAGATTGGACTTGTCGATCTCGACCCCGTCCATAATCGGATTTGCAATGCGTTTGTAATGATTATACACCGCCACCGCCAATTTCTCTTTGGCATCATTCTGGCCGATGACAAATTGATCCAGGAACTCCTTGATCGAACGCGGGGTGGGCGTCGCGGTGACCTTGTCACGACTCTGGGCGAGGGTTTCTTTGGTGGCAATTTCGGCCAGGATTTCAACACATTGCGAAACACATGTGTCGCAGATGAAAATATCACCCGGTCCGGCAACCAATCGTTTAATTTGTTTCGCGGACTTCGCGCAAAACGAACAATGCAACTGCTGAGGATTCATAACCACCTTTCCCAAGCCTATTTACTTTGATTTAAAAGTTATCGCACAGACACGATCTGAGAATTATTCTCTGAAACAGTTTATCGCCTGCCGAACGCTCCAGAGATAGGTGGAATCACAGGTTTGTGCAAGGCTCGCGCGGCACGAATGTGTGGCTCTAGAGCGCCTGATCGAGCAAGGGTGACACCTTGAACTCAACCATCAAGGTGTGCTGCCCTGCCGTCAGTGTGAACTGGTCGGACAACCCAGACTTAAACAACCGGGTCAACAACCGCAAGTCAGCGTCATTGTCATCCAGCGTGACATGCGCCTCGCGATCGGGAGTCTCGTCATAGTAGACGCCATCCACTTCGACATCCAGACCGATTCGTTTAAACGCAGAAACGATTAGGCGGACGATCTTATCACTGCGGGCGTGACGCTGTTCCCAATCGTCGTCATCGTCAACCGGAACCATTTGGGCCTCGTTCAGGCCAGCCAAGGACAACAATCGGGATATAGGGCGCATCGGCTATTTAGAGAAAGCGCCAGAAACCCGCGACCTCTTTAGCGGATGAATGGTGCTTTTGAGCCGACTAAGACGAGGCATTTGGTTGGTGGTTGTCTTTGCTGCTAAGGTGAGATGGAAAACCAGATATCTGATGGCCTGTCACGGCACCTTGCCATCCAGCAGATATACCACAGGAGTGAAATCCACAGCCTCATTCTCGATAATCGAAGCGATGGTCGGCCAGTCCCCGTTGCCCAATCCGCAGCCCACCAAGGGCATGCCGACCTCATGCAATTCCGGCAGTTCAGCGATGTTTAGATGGCCGCTACGGACCCGGCGCACGAACGCATTGACCTTTTGCAGAGCCACCGTAATGGCATCATAATTGACATATTGTTTGGCGGCATCGCGCCCGAAATCCTGTTGCGTGATCATATTGCCGACGATCCGGGGACGCTTGCCGCCGAGATCGAAGGCCCATATGACTTCGCCCAAGGCGAGCAACCCGTCCGATGCTGCCTCAAAGGCTTTGCGATAGGCCTCATAGACAAACGGCATTTCACGCCGGAAGTGACCCGCGACGCCCGCCCCGAAAGTGCCTCGGGCATTGCAACCATGAACCACGACAGCGTGGTCACCTCGCAGCAAATCGCCCGTCTTATAAATGATCTTCATCGTCAATCTCTCTCCTAGCTTACGGCGCTCCACCAGACGCCAGTGGATGAATCACTTTGTATTCGCACCATGACCTCGTGATCTTTGATCAAGGTCTTGGTCAGACTGCGCATCCGATTGACCAGATCACCGATCTGCTCGGAGGCGAGCTTGGTATCATCGGGGATCGGACTGCCAAAATCAACCGCCAAGACGGCAGTGGCAAAATTCGGGCCATTGATGTGCAGCTTGGGCGAATTGGCCAAGGTGACCAGCCATGCCTGGAAGACCTCGATGTCAGTGAATTTGGCCTTACGCGGCCGACGCGGACGTTGCAGAGTGGTATCGGAAGATTCGCTCATGATATGCCTAAATCATATGAATACACAGATGACGACAGAACGCATTTCAATGCGCAGCGCCGCCGTCGCGATTATTTAGAACGATGAAGTTTAGCAATATTGGGGCGATAAGCATGGTGATCATCGGCTTGGCAGGGCCAGCTTGCGCCGAGCCGCGTTCGGATGGGATTGTTCAGAGCACAGTCCCGATCGCACACCAAGTCCAGACCATCCTGCGGCTACTCGACCTGATCCCGGACCTCGCCCATAGCGTCCCGCCCCTCCGCGCGCAAGCTGTCTGCCTTGCCCTGGGGCTCTATCATGAGGCGCGTGGGCAATCCGCCAATGAACGCATTGCGGTCGCGCAGGTGGTGTTTAACCGCATGACGGAATCTGGCGATTCAATTTGCGGCACGCTCTGGGCGCACAGCGGCCGGTACTTTCAATGGGTAAAACGTCCGGTCAGCCAAATTCTGCCGCACGAAGGCGCCGTGTGGGCGTCCCTCCAGCACTTGGCGCTCGCTTTGATCGCTCATCGCCCAGCGGATATCACGCACGGGGCAACCTACTTCTACAATCCCAAACTGTGCGCGCCAGCCTGGGCAGATACGGGAACGGTGACTGCACGGTTCGAAAACGTGTTCCTACGCCTCGACCCTAAATCACCTCACTCCCACGACACGCGCGGAGCATCCGCATCGCACGGGCGCAAATAGCGCCAACTCGCGTCATACATCGCCCTGGCGGTCAGTGGAGTTCCGGACCGGACCCAATAGCCGCCCTCGTCCGGCCGTCCATGATGCACCCGTCCAAGGGCGATGGCCTCAGCATGAGAGAGCCATTCCATCCGCTCGATCACCTGATTCAGGTCGGCCCGTAATTGATGCCACCGACAGGACCGCAATTCCGCTGGTGGTTGGGTCAGTTCCCTGTCCATTTGCTGCACCTTCGTCGTCCTCTCAGATCGGGTGGATCAGCGTCTCATAGCTCTGTCCATCCCACATCAGCGCCGCAGCGGCCCGCGCCTGATCAGGATGCATGCCCCGGCGACCATCGCGAGCATCGTGAGCCTCCGCACGCCAGCCAACTATCATGTTCATATGGCGAATTTTGGTTTGGGTGACGGTGCCAACCTCAGTGCGCACACCATCGGGCGCGATCGCGGTCACCGCAAACGCACGATCCGCTTTAACCCTGGACGGGATACTGCGGAATTCGAAGGTGCCATGAAACTTTGCCATAGCGAGACCATATCACGAAAATCAGTTTCGTCAAGTGATTTCGTAAATAACCGATCAGCCGGAGGGGCGCGGGTGCAGATTTATCAATTCCTTTATGAGATGACTTATGCCGATGCCGCTGCCATCTGGCGCAAGGTTGGAGTTGATCCAAGCACGTTGACCCCCAAAGAACTGTTCACGGCTCGCCGTACACTGGCCAAAACCTATCATGCCGACGCGGGTGGCAGTGGCGAGACGATGGCCGATATCAATGCCGCGTACGATGTGTTGACCAGTGCGAAACCCACGTCCCGAACCGGCTCACACCGAGCCGGACCAGACGAGGACCCGGATGCGGCAATCTGGGCTCACGCGGGATGGTCGGGCGGCATGCAGAATTCGACTCGGATCAATCGCAACGATTACACCGATATGAATTTCATCAAAAAACGCATGTGGGAACTATCCAAGCACTCGACCCAGGAATGGACGATCAGCGGCTTCGATGGCTATTTCCTGCGGAATTCGCTCACCGTCTATGGCTCGCCGGAGATTTTCGACGAGATGGCCAAGGCCATGGTGGATTGGCAAACCAAAGGCGGCAATCCCTACAAATGCCGGGCGGTGCTGGTGAGCGCCAGACGGTCCAAGGAACTCCGGTTGATTTGGGCGGATGGGCGCTCATATGCGCGTAAACCGATTGTGGTGACCTCAGACTCGTTCAACGACAATCCAAGCAATGATCACACATTCAACGATCGCTTGCGCAAGCTGATCGATCAACTGGACGAAAATGGCGGACCGCTGCCCGATCAAGATGATCTGGGCCTGGGCGGGGCTGCGAACCAGACGGAACGCCCGATCGAGGTCGGCGACCATGTGAGCCATTCGAAATTCGGCAATGGGATCGTGATCAACACCAATGTTCGCCGCAATATGAGCCGGGTTAATTTCGACGGGGACAACCGCAACGTCAAATCCGATTCGTTGCGTAAACTGAAGCGTTGGTCCGGCGGCTGGCATTAACATTTCGAGACCGTCCGAAAAGACGATTACCCAGTACTGCATCGTCCCCCCCTCACTAAATATGTCCAGTGTTAATCACAACAGGACATTTTATGACAGAATCAAAACGCACCAACATTTTCACCGTCACCTTCGACGGGTTTGCCGGATTATCAGAGCAGGCCAATGCTGATCTATCCAGACTGGTGCTCTCTGCGACCCGGCCGGTGTATCATGTGACTGGCGCGAACGAAGGCAAAATCACGTTTGCGAATGATCTGGCCAATGTGGCATTGACCAAGGTCCGGGACCAAGTGCGGCGCCAGACGCGAGACAAGCAGTCCAGTTTCCTTCTCAGCATGCATGATGTGACGGTGCAGGGCATGCGGATCAGTGCCCTGATCTTCGTCACGTGTTTCATCACCACAGTCGAACTGACGCCGCTGGATTATCTTACGCCAGACACGCAGCGAATCGAACTGACCTATACCTACGCCGACATCGATATCAGCTTGTTGTCGCCCAGCGCCCCGCCTTAAAGAGGCGGGTTTCTGGCGCGAAGATGATAAATCATCGCCAGATTGAAATAGGCCTTGACTGGCGAAACATCATTCCTATGTGCCGTTCTCGACGCAGGACATTACTATCGGGGTCATGTTCGCCCCAATCAGGGAGGCCGGGAGTAGACCGGTAGTACCATTAGGCAGCGTCGGCTGGCGAGACGGGCATCACGGGTGGTATGTGCATCAAAGCTCACCGCGTGAGTAACGGCTGCTCGGCTTCTTCGGAAGCGAAAGGCATCATTCAAAGAGGATAGCGCTGTCTAGTTGACATCTATCCGCTCATACCGGGTCCCCCAACTTGCTCGGTATGAGAGCGTCTTCCCTGGAATGGGAAGATAACCGTTGATCCGTTTAAAGCAAACTACGAAGCACAAGGCGTCGCTTCACCGCATAGGGCTTGGAAACTCCCCTATTCCCCCTGGCAACAGGAAGGGTGATAAGTCGTGGCGATCAAACCCCAAAGCTTCCCCGTTAACCAGTAGGTTGGTTACGGCACATGTGTTGCCAGGATCGCGATATGGGCTGCTATATGCTGGTCTCGGGAAACCGCCAGCACCCAATAACATGGGTCGTGGCTTTGTGGGCAAAGTGCTGGGTTCATCATTTTGATAATCATTCGTCCCTCTGTGCAGTCGAGATTGTTGTTCTCGATTTCACAGGGGGCAAAATGCTATCGGCATGGGCATCACGCAGCAGCGCTTCAAAAAATGCGTCGCGACCCAACGCGCAGAGCGATCGCGAACATCCCCACGAAAACGCGAACCATGCAAACAAAAACCAATCCTATCTGACATCAACAGCCTGCGGCTGAGAGAAGATTAAATCTAAGCCGAATTAGGCGTGAAATTCCATCAAGCTGATTGCTCAGAACAAGGGCTTGCGCTATGACAGCGTGGTCATGCTCATCCGGCTTGACACATCAACTTGTGTAGGAGGTTTCCATGCCTTTGGATGGAGTTGAATTCCATAACCAGTTTCGATCAGTCGGCTTGACGGAAGCGCTAACGCGTCTCGGCATTCGTAGCGTCGATCCCGATATCCTGAACGCCCACAAAGCCGAACAAGTGGCGTTGCATCCGGCTAATTTCGCCAGTCGGCACCAAACCATAATCTTGATGATGTTTTCGTTGATTCCCGCGACCTGCTTGGTCACTGCGATCTACCTGTTCATCGCGGTCGGCGGACCATCGGCCGTGTTCGGGATATTAGTACTGCTCGGCGTTCTCATCGGCATCGTGGTCGCGTCTGAACATGTCGTCATACGTCGAGAGGCGGTCTGGACTGAAAAGGTCTTTGGGTTATACTCGCATGAGTTGACGTGGCGTGTGCCCCACCAGATCATCACCCTGCTACGTCGGTTGCGGACCGAGGTCGGTGCGAACTCAGCGATCAGACTGATCTACGGGGAATTGTCCCAAGGCGCGGCCGTTCTCGATCCCTATCTGATCATCATCGATCGGAAAACCGGTGCCCGCTGCATCCTGGGGATTTGGAATGACGACACAATACTGCATATCGCGAGCTAGAAAAACGGGGCACCCAGCCCCCGTAACTACCTGCCAATGAAAAGGGCCTTGCGGCCCTTTTTTTTAGTTCTTGCGCTCAATCTCCCGCACCTCGATCTTGGCGCCCTTTGGAAAGGGGTGATTGATCCGCACCAATTCCTTCGCCGCCGCATCCGTTTCAGCTTCGGTGAAAAAACTGCGTTTGGGGGTTTTCGCCGTGGCGGCTATTTCGATCACCCAGAGCCGATTCACTACGCCGCCTCATCCAGCACCACCGCATAGTCACCGATCGCATAGCGGGGCGGGCCGCTCCTTGGACGATTGGCCGCATTGGTGTCTGCGATCGTGACGATATCAAAGGATTTGCTGGCCGGTCGCACGACGCGCGCCATGCAAGCGCGAACTTGTTCACTCATCGGATACTCCTTTCACGGGCTGTTATCGACCAGCAATGCGGCGGGGTCAATCAACCTGTATTATAGCATCGTCGGCCCGGAGCGGCTGTCTACGCTGGGCAGACGGACCATGGAACCGGTCCAAGGCATCACTGTGGGATGGTAACTGATCATCGGTTGCTGGGCCTGCCGCCGGAGGGTCGCGACCATCATTTGCGTGGTTGGCACAGGAACCGCGCAGGCCAGTTTGAGAGCAGCGGCTTCCCGATCGGCTAAGCGATTAAGCCAGCCTTCGCCGAAGATCGCGAAATTGCCCCGTGTGCGGTAATAGGCGCCCTGCGCTGTGGTCAACGCATCGATGACCTGCATTGCATTGAGTTTAAGCAGACAAGCGATGGTATGGGCGCCGATCACCCCATCGACATTGGTCCCCAGCACGCCTTGCAGCAATTTCGCGCTGGCCGACACCCCGGCATTGACCGCCATATCGAATACACTCAACGCGATCCCGGCCGGTAGCTGATCGCCCCCGATGGGTGCCCAATACAGTTTCACGTAGACGCCAGAGACGTCGCTATCCGTGATCTGCGCCAGATCGCTACAGGTCAAACTGGCATTATGTTTGAACACGCGATAGACCGGCAGGGTGATTCCGTGCATCGTGCAGCCCCCGGTATCAGCCGGATTGTTCGACCAACCGCCTTCACGCTGCAAAACGAAGTCCAGGCAATCGGGATACGACACAGTTCATTCCAGAGGATCGACTATTTACTGGAACAGGGAAATTGTCTTGCAGGTTTCTGCACAGATCACTAGATCAGATATGGTTGATTGGAGTGAAGCCTTTGTATTTTGTTTCTGACATCCCAGCATTATTGGTCCAAGGTCAGTGTCTGGTGGGCTGGCATGCCCGGCGGGATATCCGGCGCTACGAATTCTTCGGTCAGGATGTGACCGAGGTGTGTGTGCATTGTCATCAGCAACGGCATCGGGTGCGGTTTCTGCACCCCAAGTGTGATGCCTTGGTTATTTCATCCGAAGGAGTGTGGCGTGATGCTTGACGTGATCGTTGCCGATCCACCGCTGTTAGTGGCTGATTCGCCGGTATTACTCGAACCGCCAGTTGTGCTCAACGCTGAACCGGACGAATGCCGCAGTGGGGGGGCCGAAGGGTCCGATAGTCTCTGGGGCGATATGGCCTTAAAATACGGCCATCGGGTCACCCATTACAGTTTCGCGGGCCACAAGATCAGGGCCACCAGGGGGGATATCGTCACCCTGAGCGACGCCCAACTGGCGCTGGCGGATACGCATTGTCATGCGGCGAACGTCCTCCTACAGCGCAGCTATCCGCCCAGCAGTCGCTATGTGCGCAATCTGTTGCGCCGCTCCTGGTATCAGGTTGAAGGCGCGACCTCGCTCTATGCGATCAGCAGTTTCGAAGGCGAACAGGTGGCCGGAGGAACCGCTTGGGCGGTGGCGATGTTTTTGATTAAACATGATCTGCATGCCTGTCCGGCGTATCTGTTCGACCAGACCGCTTGCCATTGGTTCGCATGGCGCGGGGTTTGGGTGTCGATCTACCAACCGCCGCGCCCGTGTGGCGTCTATGCCGCGATCGGCAGGCGAAAGCTAAATCTGAATGGCAGACTGGCAATCAAAACAGCATTTGAGGGATGAGCATTATGGGGAATGCGTTTGATGCGCGATGAGGCGGCGCCGCGTGGCGAATTGGAGCAGATGGCGTTTGATCATTTCAACGAGCCGATGCTGTGCGGCTTTGAATTGGTCCGGTGCATCGGCTATGGCGAGGATGCGTCGGATTGTTACGTGATCGCCCGGCGTCCTAATCCCCGCGCCGAGCGAATCTGGATTACCTGTGTGGGCGGCTACACGTTCCTCGACCGATTGAAAAATCAGCGCCACGTCAAAGCCCATAACGGCGAAGAGTGGGATGATCTCCGGCGACTGGATTATTATTTGGGGCTGAATGGAGTGCCACGCGAGGCCGAGTTCATCGTGGAACGGCGTCCCGAGGAATCCGCCCTTGACGCAGCGGATGGGTGCAAGCCTGATCTGATCGAAGACCATGTAGCGGCGCGTATTGTCGCCAATTTCTGCTATCTCAAAGGCTGGACACAGGGGTGGGAGGCGATGAGCGGCGACGAGCAGGCGGAGATTATCAGGATGGTGGATTCGATCAAGCGACGCGAAATCATCCACCCTGTCTGACCCGGCCACCCCACAGGATGGTGATTTTTTCGGCGATAAGCTGTACTTGATCGAACGGTTGAAACAGGTTTATCACTGGGGCAAAGCCGACGTGCCGATCGGGGCCGCCGCTTGGGATACTTTGGCACAGCATATCTTGCGGTGTCTCGGTGACTACACACATGGAAGTCATCGTCAACTAGGAGCGTCTGATGGCAGAAACCAGGGTGCCGAACCGGATAACTGAGGAAGGGCAGGAACTGGGTCGCCACATGGCCCGGTTATGCGATCGTGAACTGGCCGGAAAACCGGATGATCGTTGCCGAACCTGTGCATTTCGGGCGGGTGATCATCTGGCCAATGGCAGCCCGGAAACACTCATGACGGCCGTTAAATGTCTTATGGAGCGCATCCCGTTCTGGTGTCACGAGGGCGATCATCCCTGCGCTGGATGGATGGCACTGCGCGTGGCCAAGGGCGATGAAGTGACGGTTCCCTGGGAGTGTGTCCCAGGGAGCGATTACAAGGCAGGCGATGTGATCCTACTGCCCGACGAAAGCGGGCGCGATCTTTTCTGACCCGATCGCCCATGCCGGGCTACCTAAAGTGGCATGGCTACGGCATTACTTGCCGCGTAGGCCCCGATTCAGTCGTCAGATGAACGGCTACAACAATGAAGACCGGCAGGATATGCGGGTGTTACAGCGAATGCCGCTATAACGGGGCTGGGAGGGGTCGCTGACGGCGTAGCGGCGTTTCGTGCAGGGGGATCATGCGGCAGGCGTCCTAGGGGCTGTAGCGGGCTGCTGGGAGGCTTGGCGTGGGTGTGCTAAGAGAAGCGTCCCTGAGAATCTCATTGCCTGTGCGCAGCATCATCATCACGACGGCGGTAGAGACGATCTGCCCGGTGCCGATCGCGGCGGCGGCTGCCAGCAGGGCCAGAACGAAGGCTTGGCAGAGGGGATATTGCTTGGCGAAATCGCCGTATTTGCGCACCGCACTGGTACTGGCGGGGTGTTTGCGAGCCAGCGTGTCTTGAAGAGCGCGAAACCGCTGATCGAAATGCGGCACCTGCGGATCGGCCTTGAGCAATCGGGCCAGTGCGTGCACCTTTTGGCTGACCGAGGCAGACTGGTCCAAGGCGCCGTGGGCGGCGCGTTCGACGCCACGCCCAACCCCTCGGAGGCGCTCGCCGAAAGCCCCTTCATCCAATCGGCCGCTGATCCGGGCACATAGCCAAATCACGGCACGTTCGTCGAGGACTTGCAGTTCATCTAGCTGTGTGATCAACCCTCGTCCGTCTACGAGCAAGTCATGCAGGATATCGGTGGTGTCGCGAGTAGTCTGCGGCATTATGAACTTGGACAAATCGGACTCCGTGGCCTTTTTCGTTATTTAGAGTGATTCTGAGTGATTCTTGCTCACACTCACATGTCACAAGTTTCATCTTGCGATTCGGCCGTGTGTGCGGTCTTATCGCGCGGTGCACTCAACAGGAAAGGGTGATCGCATGCTCATCGACGGTGTAACGGTGTCTGGCCGTAATATGATGCTGGGCAATTTATTAATCGCACGTGTCGAATCAAGAATGGCAGCGCTCAGTGAGAAATATTTCGGCCGCTTGATCACCTGTCGCGTGGTCTTCAGCAAAGGCCGGAAGGGCATCAAGTTTGGCTGCTCCGCCCAAGTCATTGTCGGGCGCGATCTGCACTTCTTCAGCGAGGCGCATATGAACACCGTCATGGGCAGCTTCAACGAAGCCTATGAACGATTGGCTAAACAGTTGCGCCGAGCCAAACGCGAACTGCATGAGGACAAACCCCACCGACACCGCAAGGCCCAGGCCTTCGATCGACTGACCTTGCCAGACCCAGCAGTGCAAAACGGTTTTAGCCTGCCCGTAGATGGCGATCAGTTGTCGATTTCCGACGTTGAGCCGGATACCGGAGCGAATGTGGTGCAGGCGCTGTACGGCTGTTTAGACTAGCCTTGGCGGGTCGTCCGCCGTATTCGTCGTGGACGACCCGGTTTCTTTTGCAATCGCTGGCGAAACGGGCTGATCGAACGGTCCTCCAGCGTGGCGATACGCCCGCGTAAATCGTCCAATTCCGCCGTCAGCCTGCCATAACTGAATTCCACCATGTTGATAAATTTCAGCAGCGCCTGTTCCAATTCTGCCACCGTTCTCGGTAACCAGCGGCGCAATAACAGCGGATCGACACCATCCGGCACATACCAGACTCGTTTTTCCTTATCCCAGAGGGCACCAAGCTGTTTGGCGAGGTCTTTTTCAGCGTAGGGAACATTGAGATCGATGCGCGGCATGCCATAGTTTAAGCAAATTGCAGGCGGTTTGGCTAGACCCGCGCTGGAACTGTGTTAGGCGGCTTGCTGCATCGGCCTGCGCACACGGGCCGGACGATAGATCGTGGTGTCCCAGGAAAGCGCATAATTCCGATTGCGACTTTTCTGACTGACAAAGCCCATCGCCTTGGTTGCGGGTGACAGGGGCAGGCCAGCCACCGCGACGATTTTGCCCCGGATATCGGCGAAGCGAACGATCGCACCGAGAATCAAATCCCGTGTCGCTTTATCCGTGGTGCCAAAATCATCAATGCTGATGGCCCCGCTGTCCGCACTGTAGGAGACATAGAGGCCCGGAAAGCGGGCTTTTAGATGCGTCTTGAACAAGGTGAAATCCGCCGCGATATCCCGTTGTTGGGCCGGTCTTTGACTCATCCAATAGGCGGCCAGACGACCGATCAGGCGTTTTTGTTCCTCTGGTGCAATCAAGCGCCAGCCCTCGAAATTCCAGCGAAATTTGGTCAGATATTCGTTCCAGGTGATCGAGCCGACGGCGCCAAGATTATACACCGTCTGCCGATAGCGGGCGCTGATTTCAATCGGGTCCTGGAGATAGAGCGTTTGTCCGAATACTTCTGGTGGCGAGCGCCGAGCGGTTTGCGCCGCTTGAGTTTTAGCATTGTGGCGATACTTGCCTTGCGATGCCCAATCATCATAGGCATGTTGCAGTTCATGAATCAACGTGTCGCGCGAGTTGGCGAATAACTCCTGCAATAGATAATATAAATGCCGGTGCTCGTCGAGTGCGGCTTGGAACTTGGCATAGTTCTCGGGGGAAATAAACAGCGTGATCTCGGGCTGCCCGCCGGATGTGTAGTATCCTCTGACGCGACCGGTTTTGAGTCTGACTTCCAAGCGGAGCGTCTTGGCGCCTTTGATGAAGCGCTGCATTTGCGTATCGAATTTGCTCAGCCCGCGCCGGTTGGGAAACGCACCGTCCAACATGGCGCCTGGAAAATTATAGAGTCCCTCCGGATCATGGCGAATCACATCAAGTTTGGCCGGAAGATAGTCGAGACAGCGTTGGATGAAATGCCCAAGGAACAGTCGGGCCAAGCGTTCAAAGTCGCTCTGTTTGTCTTCCAAAATGAGTTCTCGACATTGCATGTGACGCGCAGTTCCGTGGCTGATCGTGGAGCCCACGACAAAGTATTTAGCGTGATCCGACGCAAACGATTGACTGTGTCGGCGCGCATGATTAAAACGCTGGCTGTTACTTCACCGACGAAAGGGATGTCGCATGACCGAGCATAATGATATACGGGACAAGATCGTTTTCATCTTGCGGACCGAGGAGATGGTTACCAACCTAACGGTTAAGGTGATCGCCACGATCCATGCGGCGATCACGCCGAAGACCAATGACAGCTTCTTACAAAGCCACATTCGTGACCTGATGGAGGCGCTGATCCCTGACGCCAAGTGGCAGTTTTCCAATATGGTGCGGGCGGTGCATCCATCCGGGATGGAGACCGTGCAGCTTACCGCGATGGCACGGGTGAAAGAGGCGGATGCTGCGCATCTGGAGGAACGCGCGCAGCAGGTGAAAGTGCAATCCGAAGGGTGCAGCTTCAATATTTCGAAGATACAAACCGATAACAGTTTCCCGACCTCATTGGTGGATGAGATCGAATCCCGCATGCGATTGGCTCTGCTGCTCAAAGCGCGCACCGAATGTGACCTAATCAATGCGGCTTTGGCGTCACCCTCGGAGCGGGCGTATCACGTGTCGCTGGTTTCATTTGAAAACAATGACCAGCATCAGATGCTGTCCCATGCAAGCACGCGTAACTTTTCGTCGGGGGGGTCGAACAAGACCCCCTATGGCACCAGTTTTGACGATGACAATGCGCTGGGCAATACCCAGAAGGTGCAGATGGTGGCCGACGTGACTTTGGCTCGGCGATTCTAAGGCGGTTTTTGATAAATCACTGTGAGAGCAGGAGCGTCATTGGGCGCTCTTGCCTTTTTGGAGCAGACACATGCGCTTTCGAAAATTGATGCGTTTGGTTGAAGAACAGATCACCACCAGCAAGGTCTGGCAACATTATCCTCGCGATGTGGCAAAGAAAATCCTGGAATCCGGCGTGAGCGCTGAGACGGCCGATGATGGTCCCTATGGTCACGCGCTGTACTTCTTTGCGTCGCCACTGGCTGCCGAGGAGGATGTCCCAAAGGCCGCCGACGATACGGTGATCTTGGAATTCCATCTCGACGAAGCCGTGGAGATTATCGATCTTGACGAAAAACCCGATGTGCTGCACCGCTATCGCGGCTCATTGGCCGATCCAGACCTCGATCAGATGATGATTGAGCGCGGCATTGACGGGGTAATCAAGAACGATACCGTGTGCATCTACGATCGCGCCTGTGTGCGGTTTTTCCGGGTCTGGTCTGGGGTGGTAGCCGATCCCTTGGCCGATATGACCGACTCGCTCGACGAGTTTGCCTTGGGTGGGTTAGCGCGTTGCACTGCTGTTACTGTGAATGCCCTCCTAAAGCATTTTGCCAAACCGGGTATCCAACTCAGTCAAGTGCCGGAAACCCAACCCGGCGTGCTGGCGATCCTCGACCAGATGGGCCTCGCCTATCGGCCGGAGATGACCGGTGTCGGGCGAACCTTGCAACAATTCGCCGCGTTCCATCAAACCGGGGCGTATTATCTGGCGACTCCGGGTCATGCTGTGGCGCTGATCAATGGGGAATTGTTTGACGCGGAGAATCTCGGGCCGGATGGTAGGAAAATCCTAAGTGCCTTCGCGATCAGCAGACGCTAAGGCTTTTTCGCGATTTCCATCTTGAAATTTGCCTGCGGCATATGCTGGCCCGGAAACGCCTTGTCATACAAGATCGAAATCATCTGATAGTTTCGATCGGCCAGAAGATTCATCATATTGGCGATCTGCGGAAACTGGTTTTCAATCGTAATCAGGCGATTGTTGAAGTCTATCACTGCTGTCTGCCGCTCCGTGACGATGCGTTGCAAGGTGGTCTCATCGACATTCAAGCGTTGGTTTAGCTGCGCTCGATCGGATCGGCTGGTATTATCAGCATTCGATGATGCGGTCGCTCCCGTTTCGACGTTTTTGAGTCGCTCCGTGAGTTCGGCGTTGCTCACCGTTAGCGATTGGCTTTGTAAAATGAGCGGCTGATTGGCGGTATCGATCTTTAGACCGACAATCACCCAAACGCCGATCACCACGGAGACCATTACGGTAGCAAGCGAAGCCAACATGGGCCAGTTGGTCTTGCTGTTTTGACTGACCTTCTCGGCAAGAGGGATGTAACGACCGACTGAAGACGCTTCGACAGCGGCGAGCGCCATTTCAACTTCCGCGCGGGACATTGTGCGGTTCAGCACATCCGTCAAGCTCGCCCGGAATTCGTTCATCTGATCGAGTCGCCGGTTGTTGACCTCCAGCGCCGTCTTCAGCGCCTCCTGACTGAAATCGTAACGCTGCTGATAGCGAAGGTTGAGTTCGTTGATTCGATGGTCGAGATATTCTTTGGTGAACTGATCAATGTTTCGCATCGGCTATGTAGGGTGATCCGATTTGACCAATGCTGGTTTTTGACAAGGTTGCCATAAATATCGGAAACGCTTTGGAGAAAGCTATGCATCCGATCAACAACAGACACTTCGGCATCCACGGGCTGGCTGTCCAGTATTACAATGGCACTAGCGTGGTTCCCGGCTACATTGTCCGACAGACTGGCACAAAGCGCTTTGTGGTCACCGATGGCAGTCATCCGGCGACCGTTCTGCTGGCGCCCACCACAGCGATTGCCACCGCGCTCGCCACTGTGGGTAATCAGGGCTATTGCACAATGCTCGTGGTGCCCCCGGTATCCGGCTCAGGGGCGACCTTCACCCCTTCGTTTGGGATCGATACGGCAGTTGTCGCGGGCGGCGGCACAGGGTACACAGTGGGCGATACGCTACATCTTACCGGGGTGACGGGTGGCACGCTCGCTGTCGCTACGGTCAGCACGGGCGTCATCACGGGGGTGACAGTTTCGGCAGTTGGCGGCACGGCGAGCTTAGTAGCCAGTCCGGTATCGGTGACTGGGGGCACTGGCGCAGGAGCCACGTTTACGGTGAAATACAAACTGCTCGCCATCACGTCCACGGGCGGCAGCGGTTATAGCGTGGGTGAATCACTGAGTTTTGCTGGGATGACCGCAGACACACTGCCCACTGCGCATGTTGCAACCATAACCAGTGGGGCGGCCACGACAGTTACGGTGGATACTGCTGGCTCTGGAATCACTGTCGCTGGGGCCGGTCCTGGGGCCGGTAGTGGCGCCACCCAACACGCAAGCAACCTGGAAGAATTCGTTCTCTGGACCACCGAGGGCAATAAACTGTCCTGGACGGTGGGATTGTCGGTGAACGGCTCCGCCTATATCGCCACCTTCTCGTAACCAAAATCAATCAACGGGACGCTTGCAAGCGTCCCGTCAAAACGTTAGAAGTTGGACCAACCTCTTTAACGGTGGATTGATAACAATGGCAATCGAACGGTGTGCTTGTGGCAGACCCTTGCATTATGCCAATGCGGCTGATCGTGCGATGACGCAGCTTTTGAATGCCACCGAAGGTCCCCATGTCGCGGTGCAGATCAAACACCGCATATGGCTGGTGCAACGACATTATTTTGTATTACATGGGCCGGTTAATCTCGACAAGATGAAGTTCCCTGAATTGCTGGAGGATGGTGTTTATTTGCCGTTTCTCTACGACACAGACGGGGCACGCATTTCCACGGCTCATCTGGATCATACCAATCAGGTGTTCAGCCATGTCGATAATGACGATGGCACGGAACGGCATTTCCATATACCGAAACTACAACGATTGGCCGATGAAAAAGTCAAAGGCGTTGAACTGATAGAATTCGGCATCATCGCGCCGCACGTGCAGTTCGTCATCGATAATCGCGGGGTGGATGAATTTCATATCAATGAGCGGCTGACCGATGACATGCTTGAAAAGCCCGGCCTGATGTGCGCATGGCCCGATGGAACCCAGCTTGTTGTAGATGGCAATCATCGCTATGTGGCCCGCTTTCGGCGTGGCAAGCCTCACATGGCATTTTGGGTATTTCCGGAAGCGGTCTGGCGGCGATCATTGCTCACCTGGGTGACCGGTTTAACCGGGGTCTGAAATCAGGTTTTTTTGAACTCGGGGCCGGTATATGCGCGGATCGGGTTGCCGCGTTGCAAAAGATCGTGTTGTGACCATTTTTCGTGTTCGATTGCCTGCTGGGCTTGCGTCGCGTGCAGCGCCAGACGTCCAGCCAGTCGTCGCGTGGCGATGGCCCTATTACGATGTTGTGAACGCTCATCCTGCGATTGCGCAGTCAACCCAGACGGCCGATGGGTCACCCGCACTGCTGATTCGGTCTTGTTCACGTGCTGTCCACCCGGACCAGACGCTCGGAAGGTCTCATAGGCGAGGTCTGACGCGCGTATTGCCAGTTCATCGGGCGGCTGTCTGACCACGATGCTGCCGACATACCAATTTTTCCGGCTATCCTTGCCGCGATATGGGCTTTGCCAGCGCCAATGGATGGTGCCATTCCAGGTTTCTGCGAAGGCTTCGGCGTCGCTGCCGTTGAGGGCGATCAGCGCTGAGACGATCCCGTGCTCGGTTTGGTTCCATTCCAGAATGTCAGATGCTAGGCCGATTTGTGCAGCTTCCTTGAGGACTTCGCGGGCGGCTTTTTCGGTCGCGATCTGGCATTCCACTGGACCCCGACCAGCCGTCAGGAACACCCAAACGGTCATCGCTTCGCGGCCCGGTCCTTGGCGCGCTGGCGTTGCCATGTTTCGCGATCCTGGCGCCGCGTTTCGGGCATCAGTTCTGATGATTTAAACGTGACAACGGGCCGTAACGTGGCAATCACTCGTATCAAACCGGCCGCTTCGAGATCATCGATCACGGTCTGCACGTCCTTGTAGCATTCCTTGGCTTCTTCCCACAGCAACGGCTTGTCACCGCAGATCACTTGCCCGCCCCAGCGATTGCGCTTCAGGTCGTCCCTGAGAGGGTACAGACGCTCTAATTTGCCGCGCGCCTCCTTGCGGGCAATCTTGCGACCGGCGCCGTGAGCGATGGATGCCAAAGCTCGTAACGGGTTGATCGGTTGCACCAGAAAGGTGAGATCGTCCCGCGAGCCGGGAATCAGCACCGGTCCGCAATCGGCCGGGGCCGCGCCTTTACGATGCAGCCAGCACGCACACCCCTCATGCAGAAACGGTGTCACGGAATTATGACTGACATCCAGAAGCCGATTGCCTGACACATTCAAGGCATCGAGAACGCGGGTCGCACACAGGGTGCGATTGACGCCTGCCCACGCCATAGCGTGATTATGGGCGGCGCGGTAAGCCATCCCGTCCGTGCCATCGGGAGCCAGTCCATCTGCGCCATATTTGGCTGCATGCTCCAGGAAAATGGCCTCGCCAAAACCGCGCGATCCGGAGTGAACCACGATTTTCAGCGTCATTGGGTCGAGGTTCAGGGCGGCGGCAGCATCCGCATCGACAAGTTTCACGATCTGCTGCAATTCGGTAAAATGATTTGAATGTCCGGGGGTCCCGAGACTGTGATCAAACGCGGTCGGATCAACGCCCCGCTCGATCAGAAACGCCTTGGGATCACCCTCCCAGGGTTGATCGAGACCATCGAGCTTGGGGGATAGCCGATCGGGTTTGGCCCGCCGTGTGGGGAAATCTGTCTCCCACAGCGCAACGCCACAGCCAATATCCGTTCCAACGAGAGCGGGACGAATTAAATCGGAGACAAAAGCCGCACCAGAGGGCGAGCCTTTCCCCGGCTGCACGTCCGGAAATGCCACGGCCTCGCGCATATCAGGCGACGACATCGTGGAACGAAGCTGATCGATCGAGCTACCTTCGATCCATGTCAGGCGGCCCGCAATAACCGAAAATCTATCTGGTCGGGACAGATCGCTCATCATTCCCCCTAACATCGCAGCCTATGTAGATAACACGGACTTTGTAGCACAGGGAGCGGTAGTTCCGCCAATGCGGCGGCCGAATTTCTACCGGATACGGCACTCAAATTTGATCGCCTAAATATGGCGATTTAAATCACCTGAATTGGAGCGTAACATGACTCTTTTGCTGATCATTCTCGTATTGTTTCTATTTTGTGGAGGCTTTGGCTACGGCTATGGCGGTTGGGGCGGGGGTGTCAATCGCGGCTACGGCTATGGCGGTATGGGCCTCGGCTTGGTCTTGCTGATTGTTGTCTTGTTCTTGCTCTTTGGTGGTGGCGGAATAGGGTTTCACGGCAGTTTCTAACGGCTTAGTCGCCTCCGGATGATGCCGATGATCGCCGGGCATGAAGCCCATCGACCATCATCCGGGTGACGGCACGCTAGCCTTTCCCTTGTCGCCCCGGCCGCCGCCGATTACTCGCAGTCGTGCCGAGACCGTGTCGTTTGGCAAGCATTGACCGCATTACGGCATAGTTCGGGGCGACCATAGGATATTCTTCCCCAAGGCCCCACTTCTCCCGGTATTGCTCCGGTGTTAAGCCAAACGAGGTCGCGAGATGCCGTTTAAGTGTCTTCAATTGCCTGCCGTCTTCCAGGCAGATGATGTAATCTGGAAACACCGAACGTTTGGGATCGACCGCTGCTTTTGTTGTTATCCTGGCTGATCGGATCACGTCTGTTTTCGGGGTTTGTATAGTCTTGACGGCATCGCCACGCTCGCCCAAAGGCTCACCCGAGGTCGTCGGCTCGCTCAAGGTCGCGAGCGTTTCGTGAACTATTCTGATGAATGCCGGTACTTCAGAGGTAGTGATGAGCGGATTGTTCTGCAAATGAGCAGTAACAATCAGCGCGGTTCGTTCCATTAGAGCGGTAGCGGTGTCAGACATCGCACTTTTCCCTGAGGTTCAAAAAAGTCCCACTGTCGGCTGTAAAGCAGCAACTGAAACCTGTCAATCATGGCGATTGATCGGCCCCGCCGTCAAGCACCGTCTTGACCACTGAAAATGCTACACCTAGGTCATATGTACCTCCATATTCAGTTTTAAGCCGCGTCATAACTTCGGCAACAGTATGCATTTTGCGCATGGGTCGGACAAGCCGGGTCAGATCGTCATTGGCGACGGTAACCGTTGCTCTTTGATTATGTCTAACATCACTTCACCCCCCCAATCGGTTATATAATGCCGTTTTCACGCGCGCCAATATGCCATATGGCTGACCGTCCTGGCATCAAAAATTGCCTCCGGCGATGCGGATCGCGAAGCGGGCCAGCACCAAAGTGCGCAAGCTGCCTTTAAGCTCGGGATCGCTTCGCGCCGCTTCGCGTGCTGCCTTCAATTCAGCTTTCGACATTGCGGCATGACCGAACATGTAGATACGCGATCGGGTGTCCAAGGTCGATGCCAGACGCTCGGCATATCTGGGCTTTCCCACGCTCATGCTCCTGAGGACCAACAACGGTCCGGCGACCCAACCACCCAGCGCCACACGGCAAACACCATGCGGTCCGCTAGACCCTGTTGAGAATCATAGCGCAGCTTTATGCACAGACCAATCAAAAATAAAGAAGGGATCGCTGCGCGCGATCCCTTTTCTGTTTAAGCCAGCTTTTGGTTTAAATAGCGGTCGATACTGCTCGCCCGCCTGAAGATGGCTCCGGTCCATCACCATCCTCGTCGGTGGCGGCCATTTCCTCAGCATCTATTTCCTCAGCATCTATTTCCTCAGCATCTATTTCCTCAGCATCCTCGGCATTTATCTCCTCAGCAATCGACCCCTCGGCATCCGCTGCCGGTATATCGTCTTGCGGTGCGGGCGGCAACACGCTAAGTTTACCGAGAAGTCCACATAGTTGCTCAAAATGTTGCTGATTGGCAAAGCCGAGACCGCCGAGACCGTTTTGCATGATGCCCGGTTCGGCCTCTTGTAGGAGCGAAATCACCAGCGCCTCCCGCGTCTGACCGATTTCAGTTGGCGGCTCTGGCGGAGCATCCCCCCCTGTCGATTCTGCGTCACTGAATGTGGTTGAGTCTCGATTAGGCGCAGGGTCTTCTGAACTCGATTTAGTGGGCCGGGCGAGCGTTTTTTGTGCCGGTTCCATCCTAGGAGTCTGGAATGTCGCGCGTGAACTGGAGCGAATGCGTCTCGGCGTGCCGCTTTCGGCGCGCGCGCGGGCGAGGTCCTCGACCGGAATATGTTTTGGCATGATCTTCTTGTCGTCGTTATCACCGACGCGTAATTTGGCCTCGTTAATGATGGCCACGGTGCGTTCGGGATCACGGCCGGTATCGCGGAAAATTTGGCGAGCGAAGGTGGCGCCGATACGGTCGTGACGGATCATGTGCTGCACTTCCTCGGGCAGTGCGGCAGTTTCGAGATAGCTTTGCACAATGGCCACTGAGGTGCCGTAATTGCGCGCGATCTCGCGGATGGCGTCGTCCTCATTGAGTGCGCTTTTGGCGATAATTCGCTTGACGAGAATCCCTTCCTCCAAGATAGTCAAGCGGCGTATGGTATTGTCCAGGCGCTGCTGATACAACCGATCCACATCGCTTTGACCGCGAGGGGCGAAGATGATTGGAACCCCCTCAACCGGCGCACCCCGAAGCTCGATGGCGACAAACGTGGCGCGCAAGCGATGCTCTCCGGCGTCCACCAGTATGCGGCCACCCGCGTAATGCACCAGCAGAGCGCGCAAAACACCTTGCGAGGCGATCGATTCAGACAGACCCCAAATGTAGGACGCAGACGCCTCATCGTCGAAGGTGTGGACATTGAAGCCGGGCACAATGTCCAGCGAATATGGATTGATCCGGAACGTCTGCGCGTTGCCCTTTTTCTGGGTGACCATCCCGCGCACATATTCGTCACCGCTCACCGCCTTGTTCGCGATCTCCCTGGCGAGGACAGATTTCGGCATGCGCAACTGCTCGAAATCCGAGGGAAATGACGGCACCGAGTCAAACACCTTGATCGGCGGATCGAACATCGGATTCTCGTAGCCAGTCATTGCCATAGCGTCAGCAGACTCGGGCGCCTGTTTGCCGTGTGATATCGGACGAGGTGCCATTTTCGGTTTCGTCTCACTGGCGTCCACCGGCTTTCTCCTCGGCTTGACGGCCGCAACCTTTGGCATCCGCTTTGCGCGTGGCTTAACCGACTTATTCGATGCAGCCGAAAGGCGTATTGCAGGCGGCGGTCGTGTGGTTTTGCGGGTGGCTTTCTTGGCCATGGGTCATAATCCTAAATGGATGTCCTGCCCCTTTACCGCGAAAACCGCCTTTGTCAAGCTGGTCAAATGCGCCAGTTACCCAATCCAGCCGCACGGCGGCACACACGCCGACCGCTTGCCAGGAAACGCATCTGGCGTTCGGGGAAGCGCACGCTGACGTTCCAGGACGATGCCTCTCGCCTTCAAGCCCCGACGATCGTCATAATAGATTAAGAGCGTGCCTAACGCCATCCCCCGTTGAAAGCGCACGGTCGTGGTACGGAACGGCGTGGCGTCACCAAACCCAGTGGCCACGCTTTGCCCCTGCGTTTCGGGGTAGATCGGTTCGCTTTGGATGGATGCCGAGGAAGCCTCGATCGGTGCGGGCGCAACATAGCCGCCATTTGAGCCGGTCTGGATGAAGGTGTACGAGGGCGCGCGCGGGGGGCTGCGTTCTGTGAATGCCATAGCGCCGATCACCCCGATATTACAGGTCGCCGCGCCACTCTGCGCCGCATAACCGTTATGCTTGGCGGCAAAGACAAACGTCGCCGCACTGGTCGCGTCCAGCAACCACCCTGGTATTTTAATGGTCTCTCGCGGCGGCAGGATGAATCCCAGACTTTCACTATCGGCCGGTTTACCATCAGTGACCGCCAAACCGTCTACTGAGACGATTACTTCGATCGAACTGAAATTATGATTGCGCAGTTGCAGTTCATAAACGCTGCCGGGCCGCCCCTCGACAAACGATCGCGGGGTCTGTTCATTGGTGAAATATTCAACGATCGGCTGGTTCCTGATGAGAATCATCAGTTCAAAATTATTAAACAACATGGGTTTCTTCCTTGTCAGGACTGCTGCCTCAAGATCGCGAGGGCTACTGCCTATTTAACTTCCTAAATATCGAAAACTAAGGTTTCAGCATAGTGATTACGCCTTATGACTTTTGGTACGATCGCCAGCAGGTCCGGTTTCTTGAACAGATTATCCGCGCCTTCTCCGGCTTTCAATATCAAACAGGATCAATTGCGGGCGCCCCGCCCCAGACCTTGATGGTGCCCTGCCGGATGGCCACGAGCAATCGCATGATCGCCAATATCATGGCCAATGCCTCGGAGAACACGCTCCAGGCCGTGCCGCTAATCACCGTCTACCAGACCGGCTTGCGCGGGCGGCGGGAAGACTTGCAAAACCCAGCCTTCGTCGATCAGCTACAAGTGGTGGAGCGGCAGGTGGTCGATGGCGTCTACACCCCCTTGGTCGGCAATTCCTATTCGGTAGACCGCATCATGCCGATGCCATTCACCATGGAGGTCAATGTGGATTTGTGGACCAGCAATATGGAACAAAAATACATGCTGTGTGAACAGATGCTGGCGGTGTGCTATCCGCAATTTCAAATTCAGAATTCCGACAATGCGCTGGATTGGACGGCCGTATCGATTTGCTTTGTCGATGATGAGATCATTTTTTCCTCGCAAACCATTCCGGTCGGTGATGCCAACAGTATCGATATTCTAACCTTAAAACTGCGGATACCGATGTGGCTATCGGCGCCTGCTGCGGTCACCGAAATATCCCGGATCGAGGAAGTCGTGGCCAATGTCAATGCCGGTGAGTTGACCCTTGATACGACCTTGGTCATCGATCCAACCGTGGCAGCCACCACAACCATTGCGCCAGGAGAAAGTTTAGGGCGGGTCCTGGTCACCCCGCAGGATTATCATATCGGCGTCGCAGGCTCGATCATTACCCTGCTCGATAGTCGCGGCTCTGCCATCGGTCGCGATGGGCTGGCCCCGCAATGGCAGACCTTTTTCGACCTCTACGGCAAACCGTTTCAGCCGATGATCAGCACCATTCGCCTCTATAGCACGACCGATATCGCAGGCGCCTTTGTCAGCGGCACATTGCAGTACGGTTTGACCCGTTCGGAACTCATCTGGTCGATCGATCCGTCCACCCTGCCCGCGAATACCCTGCCCGCCATTTCCGGAGTGATCAATCCATTGCAAACCTTCCCCGGCAATGGTCTGCCGGACGCCGTGGCCGGGGATCGGTATTTGTTGCTCAATGACGTGGGCAATTCCCAAGCCTGGAACAATACCACCGGCACGTTTACCGCCAAGGCTAATGACATCATCGAATTCGACGGCACCGATTGGGTGGTAAGCATCAACCCGAGTGACTTGCCCATGCAATATCTGCTCAATCATTTTACCACGACCCAGTTACAATGGAATGGCTCCGACTGGGCGGTGGCTCTGGATGGCGCCTACGGTCCGGGTCTTTGGCGCTTGTTATTCTAAGCCACCCGCATACGCCGGTCGCGGTAAATAGGGTCATGGAAAGCGATCTCAGACGATGGATGCGGCTTGTAGAAGGCGATGCGTGGCATGGTAGTCCTCGTCAGTTCGCCGCATTCTCCACCGATCACATGGGCAGTGGCGAAGGGTTCAGTTCCTTTGGATGGGGATTGTATTTCACGGACACGAGGGCGGTGGCGGATTGGTATCGGCATATTAACGTCTTGCCGTGAACTGGATGCTGTTTGTCAACAACCCGGTTGACAAACAATGCAAACATGGTATGAATGCCCTTGTTGATAGCCATTCCGGTTGGGAAGCAAGGTCGCCATGATCATCGAGTGTCCGAAGTGCCAGACCAAATACCGCGTCCCCGACACAATCGGCACGATCCGGGTGAATTGCAAGGCGTGTGGTTTGGTGTGGCAACATCCGGAGATTGCCGAAGAGGCATCGGTTGCCTTTATGTGCAGTGTCACCGGCAAGCCCTATACCGTAGACGTGCGCCGCCGTTCGGCGATCAGCAAATTCGTCATCGTGAGGATCAGCAAAGGGCCTCTGGTACTCGATGCGGCCAGTCAATTGGCTGCGACGATGCAGCAACTGGCCGGTATCATCGGCTCCCCGGCCCCAGCGCCATCGGATCACCCGTTCGGCTGGCAAGATTTCGATTTTGTCGGTCTGCATTGTCCGCATTGTCAGCCCGCGCCAAAACAGACGCATTCCTACATTCATTGCGGCTCGTGCAAGAAACTGACCTGTGACGGTGGCGTGGAGACAATTTTTGACGGCCGGTCGAAGTTTTCCTGTCATTGCGGCGCATCATCGCTGATGGGGACCGGGGGCATCCCAGGGGTCCCGACCCAGCGGCGCGTGGCCGTCACCCCAACCCCGCAATTGACCGGACCCGCCGCCCAATTGCGGCTCGGCCGATGACCCCGGTCGCCGAATTTCGCGCCAATCTCGCGCAGTTCGATAAGGCGCTAGCGGCGTTCGTCAGTGGCGTGCTGAACTACACCGAGACCCCGGCGCTTGAAGCGGCATTGGGGACCTCGGTCTCGCGTTTGAAGCAATCTTCGGGTCCGGCAATTCAGGTTGATAAAACGATACATGCGCAATTCGCCCTGGCACTCAATCAAGCGCGGCAAGCGCGGATCAGCCTCCGGAACCGGCCCAGCAAGCCGCTCGCGCCACTACCACCCATTGTGTCGGAGGACTGGACGCAAGTGCAAGCCCTGCTCCAAGCCGTCGTGTTTGCCACTACGAAATTCACTGCGCTGAGGCTCGATTCTGATTATTCAACGTTTATCGCGGATTGCGCCGCTATTCACCAGCTTTTGCCGCATGTGAACGCCATCGTATTGAAAGGGCGCTTGACCCGCGCCGAAGCGGATCACGTCGCCAATGTGACGATTGCTTTTGCCAAACAGGCTTCGCGTGCCAGCTTTCAGATGCACAAAGCCGCAGAACATGCTACGGCGCGTGCGGCCGAAGCCAAGCAGGAAACGACCCGCAACACGATCGGAGTTCATAAGCAACTAAAGGATATTATGCTAGAGCAACAGCGCGTTCGGACGCGAATCCACCCGCCGGTCGTCCAGGATTCCCTCGCCGCATGGATCACCGAACGGCCCTGGACCGCCTATGGGGTCATGTGGGGGCTGGGCTTTTGTGTGTTCATGGTGTCGAGTGCGTTCGGTCTACCGGGCATCATTGGAGCCGGTCTCGGGGTCTTTGCGATGAAGCTTTTTTTCAAACATCTGCTGAAACCCAATATAGCAACTACGCAGTGGAACACACCAGCATGGTCCTGATCAGAAATCCGCCGAAGGTTTAATCGTTCCGCTCATGTTCATTTTCACTGCGCCCGTGGTGCCATCGGTATTTGTTCTGATACCGGTGTTGTTGATGAAGGCCAGGAGCAGCGCATGGGCAGCGGACCAGTCCGGACGATAGTCCTGCTCTTGTATCTGCCACGCACTGCCAGTCCATTGAAACAAGGTCGAAGGGGTATAATCTGTTCTCAGATAATACTCCCCTTGGTTGGGCGCCACGGGAAACACGTTGCCTGATCCGAGCAAAGTGGCGCCGTTGGGTGGCACACCATCACCCGCAAAGACCCAGGGGGCATCCGCCGAAGAGGCTTCCGGCGTGACGATCCAAAATTGCTGAGTCTGGAAATATCGCCCGCTCACGCTGGCCTTGGCCGAGGCGTCAACCGCGTTGTTGATCCCGAGATTGTCGATGCTGGTGCTCATCAAATCGCCCAGCGTGAGGGCTGGCTGGACCGGCAGCCCCAGGGCATCGGTGGCAGGCAGATTGAGGATGTCTTGGGTCTCCTGTCCGGCCACCATGGGCGTCACTTTCATCCGCCAAATATGCGGCCACCATGTGGCACTGTAGCCATCGGCCGAGCGACTGACATCGGTCACCTCGTAAAATTTGTTGGTGGCGATTTGATTGGCCGGGTCGAGACCGGTATCGCGGCGATGCGGCAGTTCCAGAATATCCCCCGCGATGATCTTCCGCCCGCATTGTTCGATCATGTCATTCAAATGACATTCCAAATACAATGTGTCATTGTTCAGAAACAGGCCGAATTGTTGCAGATTAAAATCAAGATCGGCCATGTTATAGATCATGCGCATCTCGATCGTCGTCGGCGAATAATGCCGATCGCGAATTTCCAACAGGATCGGGTCCTGGAGATCGGTGATGCCGCCCGCAACCGCATACGGATAGTTTGGATCATAGGACGGCACATTGGCCGAGTCAGTGGTCACCGAGGCGTCGGTTGCGAGATACGGTCCGAGATACAAATGGACAAACACCGACGTGCCAGAAATACCAAAGTATTCGGAAATTGACCGATCCAGAAACGTGAAATCGGCGGAGTGCCGACCGCCATGCCACAAACTCAGTCTGGGCATGATTCCCCCCGGTGAAGTGCCGCCGGTATTTAGCGCGCGATCTCGGTGGTGCCGAGTCTCCGGCCCTGGATATCGCGATGTTCGATGGTATTGCCCTGGTGGGTGAAATACCCTGTCGCATCACCGTTCCTGTCACGCTCAACCAAGCGACTGCCTTCCCGGCTGAGTGAACCAACGCGATCGCCATTGGGCGCGCGTTCGATATAGGTCTGAGCGTGGGCAATCGACCCGACACTGAGAATAGAAAGCAGGATCACTGCTGAGGTCGTTTTCATGTGGATTCCATAGCAGCTTCGCAATGGCAACGCAAGATCGTTATACCTATATCGACACCTTAAACAGATTTTTGGAAGCATCATGGAACGCAGTTTAAAAGCGCTTTTTGAATATGAATGTAAACGCCAACCGGCTCTCGCCGCTCTGGTCGAGCGAATTGACACGGTGAGCGAACAGGAGATCGCGGCGACTCCGGTCAAACTGCCCTGGATGCGGACCGCGCTGCTCCAGTTGAAACGCGACCGGGCGGTGGAAATGCTAGCCGTCGATCTCGAACCGATGATCGTCGATGGGCTGGTCAGTGACACTATCGGTTGGATGCGGAATTGGGTGGGGCCGAGTGGTTTCGTCTCGGTTGGGCGAACCGCCTTGGAGATGCATCCCGGTCAACTGGTATGGCTCGATTTTACCGGCATGTGGATTGACACGATTTATGCGGCCACGGTCCCGCCCGAAGTGCTCGCCAATACCCGCACTCTGGCCAGGGTGAGCCGAACCGAGTACTACGAGGCGGTGCGCAAGCGAATGAACGGTCTGACGGCACCGGCCGGGGTAACCGGTGGTTCCCCTCAGCAGGCGTTTCGTATCTTCCGCCCCTGATGGTATAGCACCCGGCGATTGCGCGGAGAACTGACCATGCGTGCCACCCCAACCTTCCGGTTGCCTCTGCTTACGCAGTTGATCCGCTTTGCCGTGGTCGGTGGTCTGGGCTTTATGGTCGATACCCTTGTAGTCTATGGCCTGCGCAGGGGGCTTGGCCTCTATGCGGCGGGGCTTGTATCCTACGGGGTGGCCGCCAGCTTCACATGGTTGCTGAATCGGCTGTGGACCTTCCGGGGCCGGAGCAGCGGAGCGATGATTCGTCAGTGGGCCTTGTACATGCTGACCAATCTCGGGGGTTTTGTGCTCAATCGCGGCACCTACGCGGTCCTGGTGACCTTCTATGCCATGGCTGCGGAGCGCCCGATCATCGCGGTTGCAGCCGGAAGCATCGCCGGTATGTTTGTCAATTTCGGCCTGTCCCGTCGAGTGGTGTTTCGAAAAGAAAAACCAGATTATAGTTGACGCAGTGTTGCTTCGTTTGTAAATAGCCGCACCGCAAGCAGGGAGACCCCGATGACGTGATAACCGTAAGCTCAGGGAGCGAATCATGCGTCAGGATATGAACAAGGTTTTGACCGAACGTCCGCGTACTCGAAACATACTCAGTTATCGCAGCACTCGGCATACCGCTAAACAAATGGATTACGACGCCCTTCCTGCCATGGAAGGGATGGCACGGCCGTATCAGGAGAATCCCAAGGGATTCAGTGATCTTCTTGGGCCATTGCAGCGCTTCCTGCATAGCTGCATTGGTCGCCCCTGGGATGATGTCTGGTCCGAGATTTGCCAACACCTGTCCCGTAACACGACGACGGGCAATCATCTGCTGGGGCATGTTGCCTCGGCAGTGTATGTCAAATGCACGATGAGTGATGGGAAGGTGTGGGTGCAGGGCAGGCTCGGGGTGCATGAGCCTTACAATCTCTACGTGCATCCAGAGACCGGCTTGATCTGTCCCGGCCAACGGCCGAGCCGTCGCGCGTTCAGGCCGGGAAATCGGGTTACGATGGATGGCGTGGCCTATCTGAAAGAGGGGTATGTGTATACTCCGGCCTCAGAGTATGTGCGCCGGAATCGGGTTGGGTTCGCGCGTATGATCGACGGCAAGAAGGAAGGCGTGAAGCTCGGCGGAATTTGGTACTGGGTGGGGTTTGCCATCGTTCCACCGCCGGTGACACGCTACTATTTTGATCCCGCGACTGCCAAGGCGATGGGGGCGCAGCAGATCGGCCCTGGTCGTTATGTTAAGGTGATGGATAGTCACATGTTTGACTTTGTGCTCCAAAAGCAGGCCCGGTCTGGCGAACGCTGCCGAGTGGATAAAAAGCAGATGGGGCGCAGCGATCTCCGGCGATATGGTCTGGTGAACGGCTAAGAGAAACGGCGGGCTTGACAGTCCGCCGTTTTTTCCTATCGGCTCTTTCGTCCCCTAAATCACCGTTGTATCCAGTATCGTGCAAAGACATTTGATATGCCACGCCGCCTCATGCCATGCCGTATCGGTGGCGCCCAGATGCGGGATCAACCAGCCGCAATCATCGGGCTTGATCGGCTGATTGCAAAGTTTGCAGGGCTGACCGATCGGCACGGGCGCCTGATCCCCCGGCGCCTCGTGACCGGTGCCGAACCATCTCAATGGCTGGCTCGCGTCGCGTCCGGCATAGTTGCCACCGCGATCTCAGCAACGAACTTATGGCACTTGGCGCAGGAAATCGTCAACGCGCCGGTGGCTTTGGTGTAGATCACCTCGACGCCACCCTTGAGGTGACACCCAGCGTGTAGATACAGAATGGAATGGTCGTGCTGGCAATCAGCCATGTCACAACCGGCTTGATCGAGTTCGATGCGCGTTAAAGCCATTTTGGCGGGTGATCCTTTTTCCTAGTTGGCCGCCTTCCGGAATGCGACTTCGCGATCGAGATTGGCCTTGAAGCTCGCGGCGTAGTCCTCCCCAGCGCGCATGATCCGATTGGCTGCCTTGATCAGATCAGCCTTGTCCTGGCGACTGAGATTGCCCAGACCAGGGTTGCCGGGGCTGTTGCGGATGGCATTGATTAAAGCCTGTTTCGGAACGCGGCGCCAGTCAATTTTGCCCGTCACCGGACGATCTCATAGCTGCCAGCCCGCTTGCCCGCATTGCGTATCTTACCCTCGGCGAGCAGTTCGCCCAGCGCCGCATCAACCGCTTCGGCAGGCGTGCGAGACAGCCAGTCGCCGATCTGTTTGCGCGTGACGTGACCGGCGCGCGGCCCGCGAATACCCTTGATAAAGCGCAGGCATTCGGCATGCACCGCACGCGGATGCTTGTATTTGGTGAGGTCGAACACGGGACGGGAACTGGTAACGCAGTGCATGGCAGGCAGCCTTGATGGGTCGCGTCACAATACCACGTAAAAGCGTTTCGTCAAGCGGAATATGATCGGCGTTCGACTGGCTTGAAGTCATTTTTTTGACGCTGCCATCACGGCGTCCAATACAATCTTTTCAGCGTATCGAATACGTTGACAAACCCTATTTTCAAGGCGTATTTGTCGCGTGTTTATTGGAGAGCGATCATGTCGGACACTGCTGCTTTGCAAATGCGCGCGCTTGCGGTCACAAAAGGCACCCGGTTGGGTGCGATTTTGGCAGCAGCCTTCGAGGTGGCCGATCGTCCCGCACCCGCCTTTCAGGGCAAAGCGGTGATCACCTCGGATGGGTTTGTGATGTGCGACTTCGCCGATTCGGATGGGCGGTTTCATCGCGGCGCGTTTGTTGGCGATGTGACGGAACTTGAACGCAACCTCGACGGTCTGTCGAAGCATCTGCGCCTTGATCATGCGGCCCGCGCTGTGCTGCTGGGCCAGATACAAGCGTGGATCGACAGTGATTTCCGCTCGGTGCCCGGTTTGCGTCTGATCGGCTAGTGGACCGGCGGTGGCGGGCGGGTGCTATGCCGAGAGGGAGTGGTAGTGTTCGCTTCATCGGGGCAGATGCTCCCTATCTGGTGGAGGTTCGGATGGCCAAAAGTGAAATTTGCAAATGCTGCTGCCCGTCTGGCGGGGCGGTGTTCGATATTTGTATGCCAGCAGCATCGGACGAGCCGGTTGCGGCTGACAAATTCATCAAACGGTGCCGCAACTGCGGAACGGAAAAACCGTGGTATCGTCGTTTCTCGGCTAAGCGAGAGGCACGTCGTACGGCCAGGGAAGCCCTGATTAAGGAACTCACTGCATGAACTGGAACCCCTTTCGACCACCGAGTACAGCCGCAACAGCATGGATGGTGGCGACTTTGATGGCTTCCCTGATTTTTGGAGTGCCTTGTCTCGCCATCGTCGGCCTTTGTTGGTTTTTTGGCGTTCGTTGATATGAGAATGCTCATTCAACATCCGTGCAAAATTGGCACCATCGCCATGCTCGTCCGTGTTCACGGGGCTGACAAAATCGAACCCGGCAAGTGGGTGAGAATACAGGAGTGTGTGCGTGGCCCATGGCTCAGAGTTTTGGTCGAACGGGTAGGGCAATCCGGCTATTTCACGGCCTCTAGATAGACCCCCACCACGGCGCCTACGGCGCCCGCCCCGCACCCATCACAACAACGTTACTTGCCACCTCACCGCCCCCAAGCCACAATCCCCCCTACAGGCCGTAAATAGCGCATGCGCTATCAGGAAATCTTCGAGGCCCAGGTGATCGATTTCAATCCCCAGGTGACCCGGCAGTTATTCGATCTCGATCTGGCAGGAAGTCGCGGCGCGCTGCCCGAAAAACTGCATAAAGCCTTTCGGCAATTTCTCTTTGCCAACAAAAACACAACCATCCGCCTCTATCATGGCACGTCGATGAAACATGATGTCGCCAATCAAGGTCTGCTGCCGACATCAAGTCGGCGGCGCCTATCATTGCAAAGCGGCAGCGGCTATGTCTATCTGACCTACGATCCGATGCGTGCGTTATCGTTCGCCACCATGGGATATCCAAGTGACAAGATATTCGTCATCTATGCGGTCGAAGTTCCGATTTGCGATCTCAAACCCGATCCCGATCAATTGAAAAACAAGCGTATGTGGAGCGATGGCCACAGCGCTATCGGCAGCAGCCTTGCGGATAGTTTCATCTATGGTGGTGGCGCCCGCGTGCGCGGCACGATCTGGCCTTATCAGATCAGTGTGTATGGCTATTTTGATCGGTCGTATCATCGGATCGAACCCCCCGTTTCGCCTGCGCCTCCGCCACCATCGCGTCCGTGATCCACGCCGGACGCCAAAGATACCATTTGAGTACTACCATGAACGCATGATGGGAAAATTCTGCCCGGAGCCAGCGCTGACATTTCATCCCGGACCAAATGATCAAGCCGCCGACTGCATGGTGAAAGCGCCAGCGCGTGATGCTGACCAACAGATAGACCACGAAACAGGCTTCGATGAGACGTTTGAGCACCGTATCTCTCCACCATCAAATTGATTTGGCCGACGATTTCCTTTGACAACCGGTACGATTGGCCTATCATCCTGTCTCAGTGTTGAGGTGATGATAATGGACCGGTCCCAGACGATCAAGCTGACGGCAAGTCGTTATGATGTTCAGAAAGCGCTTTTTGCAGGCGACGACTCCTGGGATGAGGCGTGGGCGCCGGATGATGACGCCCCCCGGTTGATCGTCGCACCGGTTGTAACAGGTAATGAGTGGTG
>Ga0302140_10000844_pt1 | contig 40404 bp, 32 predicted proteins | sample I_Bog_E1_1_FD_202095 | JGI IMG/M metagenome (GOLD analysis project Ga0302140, IMG submission 202095) | Peat permafrost microbial communities from Stordalen Mire near Abisko, Sweden - I_Bog_E1_1 | ecosystem: Environmental > Terrestrial > Soil > Wetlands > Peat | place: Sweden: Abisko, Stordalen...
ACCCGATCTGAAATCGGGGATACGCCGGATAAGTACCCGGACGACTCTCCATTTTCGGAGAGGCACTTAAATCTAGCTAAAAGCTATCCGGCTGAAAGCCGGAGGTTTCAACCTTGATGATGGTAATAAAAACCAGGCAATCGGGTGCCGCACGCGAGGCCGGTTTGCTGGCCCCGCCGCTGCAAAAACGGCGGAACGCTGGCCGCTGGTACCAGTACCGTTTTGCCCAGGGAGATACTCTGAAGCTGCCGGATCGGCCGATAATTTTAATGTGTAATGAGCGACGTCTTCTCCGAAGAAGACCGCGAACGCAAGATTCGTTTGGACGCGGCTATGGACTTGGTAGCGCTGTCATCCGCGAGACTGAATAACCTTCTTGCCGGCCCAGTTGACGCAGCTGAATGGGCAAAGGCCCAACTCCGGCTTGCACGGATGCGGCTGTTGGAGGCTCAGGCCGATTGTCGCGAATCCGATCAGGTTACGGTTTGAGCCAGCCTGGCCTTACGCTGGCTACGGTTCCAACTAAACTGCCGATTCTCCGAAAATGACGTCAGCGCTGGGGTGCCTGACAGCGGCGAAGACGGCGGACTAACAGTCGTTGCTATGCCGCATCGGGTGTTGCCAGTGTTGTCCTTACTACGCTCAGCTTCATTTTCTTCGGCATAATCAGGTTGAGTATGCGTCAACGGCATCGTGGCCCGTTCGCTCACGTCCGTAAACGCTACGCGACATAGAAGGACCTATCAACAAGAGCCTGCGCACAAAGGAGCGTTGGCGGTGCGCTTAAGGAAGCTCGCCACCGACGCCGAGAAGACGCTCCCGGGGTCGCAGAACTTGCGTACCAGCAGAGCTTCCAGGTGTAGTGCTTTCAGCGTTTGAGCACCGCCTTGACCGGACCGCCCGAACCTATCTCTCGTTCATCGGCGCGGCGGAGTCGGACCGCCTGCCGTAGGGATACCGCTTGCCGAGAGCCATCGAGCTGGTATACAAGCACGCCACATCGGCGAGGTGCGGCACCGCGACGCGAGGAGGCCTGAGGCCGTGCCGAGGTCGAGATCTACCCATGAGGAGCCCAACTCCGGGGCGCGCATTGGGTGTAGGATGTCATCAGATCGTCCAACCGGAGCAATCGCATGAATGTCCGCCACCTCGTGCCGTCCGTAAGCCGCCAACTCCTGTCCATGTCTCTCATGTTGGCTACCGGCCTGCAGCAGCCGGCTCACGCGTCAGGCGCAGACTTCTCGAATTTCAGGCGCATCGAGCCGCAATACATCGCGGCGCTGGGAGACCCCGGGGCCACCTCCGGCAACGGCGCGCAATCATGGGGCCTCTGGAGCCAGGACCCGGGCCCGCGCGGTTGCAAACTGGACCGCTACGATCAATTGAAGGCGGCTGGCGGCGTGGCGCCTTCACAGTGGAAGTTCGACGCTGCGGACTGGTGGCTGGAGGAACACGGCTTGATCATGGAGAAGCCGACCTTTCCGCTGCCCCCTGGGAAATACCTCGTCACGGGCGACCGCAAGGTAACGACCGTGCTGACAATTCAGCCCACGGACAAGGACGGCAATCAGCGGTGGGAGCTCGCCGACGGCGCGACCCTCTACGATGTCACCCATCTCGGATGCCGCTCCGCACGCTACACGCCGGCGACGGCTAACAACTCGTGCTCGCCCGCGAACGTTCGGACCACGGGTTTTCCGGTGAATCCAGGGGCGGCCATGCCCGTCGTCAACGGCTGCCGCAAGCAGGACTATGCGGTTCTCATCATCGTTGGGCTGCCCGCCACTCACTGAGTGGCCGCACGCAGGGCGCGACCGCTCGCCACGTGACCACGCCGACACCCGAACGCGGACAAGCTTACGGGTCGTTTGTTTCGGATAGAAGACGGACTGATCAGGCGCTTCGATATCCAGGGCGCATAAGGGGGGCACCCCGACGACGTCAGTGGTCCGTGGCTTGGCCGGACTTACTGCCGCCATCGGCAGAGTTCTACAGGCTAACTTGCAGGACACTGGCCGATGGTGGCCACTCCTCGTCGAGCATCCGTCCCGATCAGCGCCACCATAATGTCTCCAACGAAAGCGCTGTCATGCATGATTGTGGTCGTGGTGGTGTCCCCAGTATCCCCACCCATATCGGAGTGCCTGGGAACGCATGATCGTCAATATCTACTGCCTTGTCCCCACCGTCCCCAGCGTCCCCACTGGAATTGCGGTAAGCGGGCGGAGCATAACCGCGAGACGGGTAGTGGGTACGGAAGGAATCGTTTAACAAACCGTAAATCACCCATTTCAGGGTTGTGCAGGGTGACTCAGCATGAGCGTCATCACCCTGTATTTACAGCACTCTTGAGCAACGTTGAACAACTGCGAGCAGCCTGCCCTGGTACCTTGGGCGCAGGCGGTCGGGTGTTCGGATCGCCCCGCCCCGACCAATAAAAGAACGATGATGTAAACGCCTGAAGAAGGCCAACCCGGCGCGCGTCTACACGGGTGTGCAGACCGCTGGCCTTCCGGCATCAGGGCAGGAAAGTTCCACGGATGAGTTGTCAGGCCACCAGCGCCACCAAACGCGACTGCCTGCAGTCTGCCGCCGATTTCACCTGCCAGTTACTCTCAAGCCAGCCGCTCTGAATCGTGAACTGATGGAAACGGCTGCCGCAAAACAAAAAGGTCCGGATCGCTCCGGCCCTTTTGCTTCTTGTCCGTCTGACTGAACGTATACGAAGTAATCACCTGGGTGTCACGTGGATTAGGGCGCCGGGATTGGCGTCTTCCAGCATCCACAGCGAACCATCTGGACCTTGCTCCACATCGCGGATTCGCTTGCCCACATTCCAGCGCTCGGCGGTTTTGGCGCCGCCATGGCCGTCAAAGACGATGCGGTTGAGCGTCATAGTCGCCAGTCCACTGACGAAGCCGTTGCCGTTCCATTGCGGGAAGGTCTGGGTACCGCGGTAAAACATCAGATTACCCGGCGCGATCACCGGTACCCAATAGAGAACCGGCTTCGCCAGGTCGGGCCGCGTGTCGGGACTGGCAATGGGCACGCCATTATAGTTCTTGCCATAAGAGACGAGCGGCCAGCCATAATTCCTGCCCCGCTCGATCAGGTTCAGTTCATCGCCGCCCATCGGGCCATGCTCCACCTCCCACAATTCGCCGGCCGGCGAAAACGCCAGGCCATAGGGAGTGCGGACACCACTGGCCCAGGTTTCCGCCGGCGTCAGATTGGGGCCGGGGAAAGTGTAACTGCTCACTACCTTCGCGGTTTTGGCAGCTTCGGTGTCACTCGGCGGATCGATCAGGGGAATTGTGGCGGCGCCGGTTTTGCCGAAGCCGGGATTGCCTGGAGCGGGTTTGCCATCGAGGGTCAGGCGCAGGATTTTCCCTTCGGGCTGGTCCGGATCCTGAGCGGGAGTAAAACGCTGACGGTCGCCAACCGTGAGAAACAGATATTGGCCGTCCGGCGAGAACGCGATCTGCGCGCCTTCCTGCCCGCCCTTGCCCCGGGGCATCTGGCGCCACAGCACCTCGAAGTTCTCGAGTCTGGCCGAGGCCGCGGACGTGCTCAGCTTCGCGCGGGCCAGCGCCAGGCCACCACCATAATCGCCCGGCTCGGCATAAGTGAGATAGATATTCTGGTCGGTAGCGTAATGGGGCGATACGAAAACCCCCAGCATGCCGCTCTGGCCCTGCCAATAGACGGGAGGCGTATTACTCACCGCTATCTTCTGTCCCTGTTGCGATACCAGCCAAACGGGCCCGACCTTTTCAGTGATCAGCATACGCCCATCGGGCAAAAAAGCCAGCCGCCAGGGCAGTTCAAAGGTGGCCACCGTAGTCATGGCGAAGGGCAGACTTGCCTCGGGCTTCTGTTCTCCCACATTAACCTGGCCCCACGCCATCGCCGCCGTTACCGCAGTGAAAACCGCCGCTTTCGCCAATTTCATCGACATTTCTCCTCACTTCTCCAGGGTGCCCGGCCTTCAGCGATCCGAAGCCCTTTGTTGATCGTACCCTACCTGCAACAGATTCGATTTGGAAGCCAGGCAGAGTTGCGGCAATGGCGGCAGCACCAATATCGGCTCCATCGCGAACTCTCATGTCCGGAAAGGTTGCAAAGCTGTGCCGGCTCCGGTCCGCTCGGGAAAGACAGACGCTGTCTCCGTGTAGACATGACTCGGTTAACCGATACGATGTCTGGTCACCAGGACGCATATGTCAAAACTCGCGACTGGCTTCCCATAGCAGCGATACCGCCTTCCGCCCGCACCAAACCCCCGCCCGCTGCGTCTGTCTCTATGTAATTGCAATGACATGTCAGCGCCCCGCTTCACCGAACCCCGCCACAGCTCCCGTTTTGCCAGGGTATATACTGATCGGGTTAAGGCGCATACTCCGCGCTGTAAGAGAGAGGTCCTCGTAATGAATTTCACCAGACGCGATTTCGGAAAAATAGCACTAGCTGCAGTTCCAGCCACATCACTGTTAGCCGCCAAACCCGATTCCAAATGGGGCGGCGTGCAGGTCGGCATCAATGCCCCCTACAGCTTTACCCGCATGTCCGGCACCGCCGACAAAATTATCGAGTACATGACGCAGCTGAATCTCAGCGCGTGCGAATTACGCCTGCAACCCGTGGAAGCGTACTTCAACGCTCCCGGCGTTTATGCTTCCGCTAACGACGCTCCGGGCGCCGGCGCGGCACGTGGTGGCGGTGCGGCACGCGGCGGCAGTGGCGGAGGACGCGGCGGCAGCGGACGCGGCGGTGGTGGAGGTCGCGCCGCCCTGACTCCCGAGCAGCAGGCCGCGGCCGGCGAAGCCGCCAAGAAGCTTTCCGACTGGCGTCTCTCCGTCTCCCAGGACAAGATCAAAGAGTTCCGCAAGAAATACGAAGATGCCGGCATCCTGATCCAGATCCTCAAAGTCGACAACTTCAACTCCTTTAGCGATGACGTGACCGATTACTTCTTCACCGTCGCCAAAAATCTCGGCGCGCACGCCATCTCCACCGAAGGCCGTCTCAGCGACGTCGAGCGCCTCGGCAAATTCGCCGACAAACACAAGATGATGGTCGGCTATCACGGCCACACCGCCGGTCCCGGCGGCGAAGCCTTTGGCGCTCCCGAAAACTGGGAGAAGGCCATGGCCGTCTCGAAATACAACGGCATCAATCTCGATATCGGCCACTTTATTGCCGGCCAAAGCACTTCGCCCATCCCGTTCATGACAAAGTACGCAGACAAAATCACGCACATCCACGTCAAGGACAAGATGATGCACGATGGGCCCAACAAGCCCTTCGGCCAGGGCGAAACTCCAATCGTCGAAGTGTTGCAGCTGATGAAGAAGAATAAGTGGAAGTTCCAGGCGACAATCGAATACGAATACGCGACCCCCGCCGATTCCACCGTACTCACTGAAATCGGAAAGTGCGTCGAATATTGCCGCAAAGCCCTGGCCTGAGCCTGCACCGATCGGTAACCCGACCGACCCTCAGCTCGCCCTGCCTGTTGATCGAAATATTCTGGAGAATCGAATGCGTTATCTGATACCGGCGCTTTACGGCGCCGCGTTCATCGTCATCACCACAGGCGCCGCTGTCGCCCAAACCGGCAGCGGCGATAAAGCCACCATCGCAGCCACCCAGGCCGCCGTCACCGCGTCCAAAGAGGATCCGGCCGCCGTAACTCGCGGTGCCAAAATCTTCGCCGACAACTGCGCCAAATGTCACGGCGCTACCGCGAAAGGTCTCACCGGCAAAGAGAACACGGACCTTGTCCGCTCCCTCTATGTACTCGATGACGAAAAGGGCATTCTCCTCACGCCGCCCATCCGCGACGGCCGCCCCGACAAAGGCATGCCGCCATCGAAACTGACCGACGCCGAGATTCTGGACGTTGCCGCCTGGCTCCGCGTCCAGTCCTACGGCGCCGGTCATCGCACCACCTACACTTTCCTCGACGTCCTCACCGGCGACCCGCAAAAGGGCGAAGCCTACTTCAACGGCACAGGCAAATGCAATACGTGCCATCAACCGACTGGCGACCTGAAAGGCATCGGCGCACGCTATTCGCCGCAACAGCTCCAGGGCCGCTGGCTTTCACCCGGTGGTGGACGCGGCGGCCGCGGCGCTGCAACCGGAACCGTCTCACGCTCTCAGAAAACGGTCACCGTCACGCTGGCTAATGGCGAAGCCGTTTCCGGCCCCCTTGATCGCGTGGACGACTTCACCGTCGCTCTCCACGATTCCACTGGCGCGTATCGCTCCTTCATCCGCAACGGCGACGTTCCGAAGGTGGTCATCACCGACCCGATGAAAACCCACATCGACATGTTGCGTAATTACACCGACGCCGACATCCACAACGTCACTGCCTACCTGGTAACTTTGAAATGAGATACCGTATCGTAGCTGGATTATTGTTACTAACTGCCTCCGGCCTTTTACTAGCTCAGGGACTCGACCGCGCCACGCTCCTGAAGCAACCTGTCGACGCGTGGCCCACTTACAACGGCGATTACTCCGCCCGCCGCTTCAGCCCGCTCAAACAGATCAATTCGGCGAACGTCCACACCCTTTCTCTCCTCTGGTCGACGCGCTTCATTGGAACCACAGCCGCAGCCCCCGCCGCTGGTGCAGCACCGGCAGCGGGGCGCGGTGGACGTGGCGGCGGTGCAGCCGGCGCCAACCTCACACCTGAAGGAATCGGCGGACCTCCGGGCGGCGGCCGCGGAGGCGGTGGCCCCGCTGCCGTCTCCATTAAAGCCACACCGCTCATGGTCAACGGCATCCTCTATTTCTCCGCCCCCAACAACGCGTGGGCCGTCGACGCGCGTACCGGCCGAGAACTCTGGCACTACAGTTATCCACCCAGTTCCGGCAGCACCATCGGCAATCGCGGCCTCGGTATGTATGGCAACTGGCTCTACATGGAAACCCCGGATAGCCACTTAGTCAGCCTCGATGCCGCCACGGGCAAGGAACGCTGGAAAGTCCAGATCGCCGATCCCAAACTCGACTACACCTCCACCGCCGCGCCCATCGTCGTCGGCAATCACATCCTGGCCGGCATCGGCGGCGATCACCTCGATAACCGCGGCTTCATCCAGTCGCTCGATCCCGAAACCGGCGCCGTGCAGTGGAAGTGGTACACCACGCCGAACGCAGGCGAGCCCGGCATCGAAACCTGGCCCGATGCCTACGCCTCTATCCATGGCAACGGACAAACCTGGATTCCCGGCAGTTACGATCCCGTACTCAATCTCTATTACTTCGGCACCGGCAATCCCAACCCCGTCATGGCGGAGCAGAGCCGCAAAGGCGACAACCTCTACACCTGCAGTATCGTCGCCCTCAATCCAGACACCGGCAAAATGGTCTGGTACTACCAGCCTTCCCCGCATGACACGCATGATTGGGACGCCACCGAAGCTCCCGTATTAATCGACGGCGTCATCGATGGCAAGCCGCGCAAGCTGCTCGCCCAGGCCAATCGCAACGGCTATTTCTTTCTCGTCGATCGTACCAACGGCCAGCACATCCTCACTACGCCGCTGATCGATACCATCAACTGGACCAAAGGCCTCAACAAGAACGGTCAGCCCATCCCCGATCCCGCCAAGTATCCGAAGCCCGATGGCGCGCTCGTCTCACCCGCATCCGGCGGCGCCACCAACTGGCCCGCGCCCAGCTTCGATCCCGAAACCGGCCTGTTCTACGTTGGCGTCAACACCACCTGGAGCGAGTTCTACCAGACCGATACCGACGACCATCCGGAAGGTTACGGCGGCGTCGATAGCGCCTCCGGCAACGAAGGTGGCGCGCTGCTCGCCATCGACTATAAAACCGGCAAGCCGGTCTGGCGTCACAACTGGCCCGGCGGCGGCGGTCCCAGCCACATCCTGACCACAGCCGGTAAGTTGCTGTTCACCGGCAACGGCAGCAACATAATTGCCTTTGACCCGGCAAACGGCAAAATCCTCTGGCATTCCAGCCTCTTCGGCAATCCCACCGCCGGACCCATTACTTACATGCTCGATGGCCAGCAGCATCTGTTAGTAGTCGCGGGCGACAGCCTCTATTCATTCGTAGTCAATCAACCAGCCAAATGACCCGTCTCTCTCACGCACTCTTCTTCCTCATTTCCCTGGCGCCCCTCACCGTCTCCGCTCAGGGTGTCGATAAGAACATGCTCCTGCATCCGCCAGCCGATGCCTGGCCCAGCTTCTTCGGCGACTACTCCGCCCGCCGCTTCAGCGCGCTCAAAGAAATCAACAACTCGAACGTGCAGGATCTCTCGCTCGAATGGGCCACCCGCTTCACCCCAGGCCCCGCCGGCACTGCCGTCAGCATCAAGTCCCCCGCCCTGCTCGTCAACGGCGTTCTTTACTTCACCTCGCCCAATAACGGCTGGGCCGCCGACGCACGCACCGGCCGCGAACTCTGGCACTACGGCTACCCCGCCAATACCGGCAACACCAACGGCAACCGCGGCTTCGGCATCTATGGCAACTGGCTCTACATGGAAACGCCCGATGGCAACCTCGTCTGCCTGAACGCGGCCGATGGCAAGGAGCGATGGAAAGTCCGCATCACCGACGCGAAGCTCGATTACACCACCACCGCCGTACCCATCGTCATCGGCAACCACATCCTCGTCGGCGTCGGCGGCGACCATCTCGATAACCCCGGCTTCCTCGAATCCGTCGATCCCGAAACCGGCGCCACCCAGTGGAAAGCCAACACCACCCCGCGCAAAGGCGAGCCCGGCATCGAAACCTGGCCCGATGAATACGCCGCCGCGCATGCCACCGGACAAACCTGGATCCCCGGCTCCTACGATCCCGATCTCAACCTTTATTTCCTCGGCACAGGCAATCCCAATCCCGTGATGGCCGAACAAAGCCGCAAGGGCGATAATCTCTTCACCTGCTCCATCCTCGCCATCAACCCCGATACCGGCAAGATCGTCTGGTATTACCAGGCCACCCCGCACGACACGCACGACTGGGATTCCACCGAATCCGTCATCATGATCGACGGCACCATCGATGGCAAGCCGCGCAAGTTGGTTGCGCAGGCCAACCGCAACGGCTATTTCTACGTCCTCGACCGCACCAACGGCGAGCACATCCTCACCGCGCCCATGATCGATGGCATGAACTGGAACCTCGGACTCAACAAGAACGGCCAGCCCATCCCGAATCCCGCCAAATATCCGAAACCCGATGGCGCGCTCGTGCTGCCATCTTCGAACGGAGCAACCAGCTGGGTCTCTGCCAGCTTCGACCCCGAAACCGGCCTCTTCTACGTCGGCGTGAGTAAGTCCTGGGCTGAGTTCTACCAGACCGATACCGACGACCATCCCGAAGGCTACGGTGGCATCGACAGCGGAGCCGGCAGCGAAGGCGGCCAGTTGATCGCCATCGACTACCAGACCGGCAAAATCAAATGGCATCACGACTGGCCCGGCGGCGGCGGCGCCAGCCACATGCTGACCACGGCGGGCCATCTGCTCTTCACCGGCAACGGCACGAACATCATCGCCTTCGACCCGGCCAACGGCAAAATCCTCTGGCACTCCGGCCTGATGGCCGCCCCGAGCAACGGCATGTCCACCTACATGCTCGATGGCAAACAGCACCTCCTCGTAGGAGCAGGCGACAGCCTCTATTCCTTCACGCTAAACAAGCCAGCTGAGTAGTTCTTTCCATCCGCGCCGGCATCGCCACCGCCGCTCTGTTCCTCATCTCCGGCGCATGGGCGGGTGCGCCCCCCAGGTCGTGGCAGATTCAGGAAGTCGAAAACGCGCCAATCCTGGCCGTCTGCACGGTTCGCGAAGTAACCGCGCGGGCGTTGGTTCCCGACGGCACAACTCGCTGGAATGCAATGGGCCAGTATTATGAAGCGAAGCTACAGGTGAATCGTGCCTTTCGCTCGTTACGGCAATATGGAACCATCGCGCTGCGCTATATCTCTTATGATCCAAACGCCCTGTGCTGCGCCAACGGAAGCCCGTCCTGGCCGCGTCTCAAGACCGGTGACATCGCATTATTTCCTCTGAAGCCAGCGAGCGAGCCTAATTTCTGGAACCTGATAGCCGATGAAGACGAAAACATCATAGCGCCGGCCATAGCCAATGAATGGCGAACATCGGCCGACCCCGATTCACCACGAGCCTTCATCCTTCACGAACTGGCCAACGCTCTCGCCCGCGGCACCCATGCTGAACAGCAACGGGCAGCCGGATATATCGCCGGGCAACGCAAACAACTGGCTGAGCTCAGACCCATGCTGGAATCCCTGCTCGGGGACAACGGCGACCAATGGCTGCAAACGGCTACCGCGCTCCTGCAATTCGTTGGCTACCCGGGACTGAGCGTAACCGGCCTCATGGCAGGCCGAGTTCCGACCGGACTTCTTGATAGGAGCCATGCCGTCGATGGCAGCCTGGGCATTGAAAAAAGGGGCCACACGCGACTACCCGAATCGCCTGATTCCAGCCCTCATCGCCAGAGGCCTCTACGATCCGCTGAAGGAATTCCGCGACTCGCCGGTACTCGATTCCGAAATGATTCTGGCACTACGCCGAAAAGCCCCGGAATCGATGCGCCTGGCATCGAATTTCATCCGGTTGGGAAAGACGGCCTTTCTTGCCGAAGCACTGCAAGCCGCGTCGGAACTGGCGCAAAAACCGCCCTCCCGGCCTGACGCGAATCTATCGCAGCTTATCTTCGCCTCCAAGCTCATCATTGACCATGGAAGCGACGCCCAGCTTGAGGAAGTCGTGCAATCTCTGCGCCGTTTCCAAACCACCGACGAAGACCAGTACCGGTCCATCTCTGGCGCGCAATCGACGGCTCGGAAAACAAGCGCGCCCTGAAGTTGGATTCAATCGTGATTGCCGATTGCCGGATCATAAACCGCCACGTGCGATATTGCGACACCGCGGCGGGAGATATATCCGTGCTGTCCGGGGAAATATTTTACGTACCTGTCGGCGCTTCCATCGCCCAGAGAGACGAGGGTATCGCCCGGGCGGTCGCCTGGCTCAAATCCAACAAGCTGCTCTGAACACGGCCGCCCATTCCCACCCCGAATTCCCGGTGACATGGATTCCAGCGAGTCAATTCAAGCATCTTAACTCGATTTCAACTATCCCCGGCAATTGGCATTGTTTTTTCGAATCGCGATTCGGCCTTCGCCACCAGTGATCGGTCTGCACGTTTGGCCTCTAATCGCCGTCAATACTTTGTGATGCGACTTGCGCCCAGATTTGTCTTTGCACTCTCCGCGGTCGCAATTTATGCAGCCTCCGCCGCGCCCGATCTCGACCCCACCCTCCGCGCCATCGAAAACCGCTACAACCACGCCCAATCCCTAAAGCTCGATTTCTCAGAGAGTTACCTCGCATCCAGGCGTCCCACACAAAGCGAATCCGGCGTCCTTTATCTGCGGAAACCGGGCCGCATGCGCTGGGAATACACCTCGCCCGCCGGCAAGATCTTCCTCGCCGATGGAAAAGATACCTGGCTTTACACACCCGACGACCACCGCGCCGAAAAAGCTTCGCTCAAACTGTCGGAAGACGATCGTGCACCACTTGCATTCCTCTTGGGTAAACTGGACTTCCACAAAGACTTCCAGTCATTCGAATCCCGCAATGAAAGAGGGAATTCCTGGATCGTCGCGCTGCCGAAATCTCAGAATTTGCCCTACAAAGAGGTCGCCTTCCTCGCCACACCCGACGGCCAGCTCCACAAAATACGCGTCACCAATCAGGATCAATCCAAACTCGAATACACCTTCACCAACGAGGAGCTCAATGCACCGGTAGCCCCCGGCCTCTTTGTATTCCACCCGCCCGCCGGCGTCGATATCGTGGAGGCCCCAAAATAACATGGCCGAATTCCAGCTCCAGTACGCCGACGCTACCGGCCAAGTCCATAATCAGGTCGTACAAGGCACTTCCGACCAGGAAGTCCGCGAACGCTTCTCACGTCAGGGTTACCTCGTCTACACAGTCAAGACGAAAGGTGGTAGCCTCGCAGCCGGAATCAACTTCGGGGGCCGCAAGAAACTCAACCTTGAAAAATTCCTGATCTTCAATCAGCAATTCGTCACCCTGATCCGGGCTGGCTTGCCAATTCTAAAGGCATTAGACCTTTTGGCTGAGAGACTTACAGATCCGAAGCTCAGACCTTACATCAATGCGGTTCGCGAAGACGTCCGGAAAGGCGCCCTGCTCTCCGACGCCTTCCGCTCCCAAGAGGTCTTCCCCAAAATCTACGTTACCTCCGTCATGGCGGGTGAAAAATCCGGCAGCCTCGTAGAAGTAATGGAACGTTATGTCACTTATCAGAAGTTAGCCCTTGGCGTGCGCAAAAAGGTATTAGTTTCATTGATGTACCCCAGTGTTCTGATAGTATTGGTTCTGCTCCTCATGGTCTTCCTCGTCACCTATGTGGTGCCGAGCTTTGCGTCGCTCTATTCCAGCATGTCGGCCCAACTGCCTGGCATGACCCTGTTCCTGATCGCCGTCGGAACCAGCGCTCGCAGTTATATTGTTGCTTGGCTTGGCGCGATCCTTGTGGTTGGTATAGCCTTCGTCTGGTGGTCGCGCGGCGAGGCTGCCCGGGAGAAAATCGACCGCATCCGGATCAAGATTCCGGTGGTTGGCGACATCTGGCTCAAGTATCAGGTGGCCCAGTTTTCGCGAGTCCTCAGTACGCTGCTGACCGGTGGCATCCCGCTTGTGCAAGGCCTCGAAACCTCTGCAGATTCTCTGGGTACTCCGCTATTAAGAAAGACCTTAGGGAAAGCCGGACAGATGGTGCGCGAAGGTCAGGCCCTTTCCACCTCGCTGGCGGCAACGGGCGTTTTTCCGCCGCTCTCCGTCGATATGATCGAGGTCGGAGAATCTACCGGCGCGCTGCCCTCCATGCTTTCAAGCGTGGCCGAATTCTACGAAGACGACGTGAACACCAAAATGACCGCCGTCCTCTCCCTGATCGAGCCTGCCATCATGATTTTTATGGGAATGTTCGTGGCCTTCGTCCTGATCGCCCTTTATTTGCCGATCTTCTCCCTGGCGGACACCATCAAATAAATGACGCCCAGAAACCCCATTCCGCCAGTTCTCGACGCCGCCCAGAGCGCCGCCAGTGAAGTGGTAGCGGCAAAGACGGCCGCCGCCCGCTATCGCTGCGAATACGTCGACCTGCGCGATGGCGCGGTCGATGTCGATCTGTTCCGTTCCATCCCCGTAGCCCTCATGTTCAGCTACAACTTTGTGCCCCTAAAGGCACAGAACGGAACACTCGAAATCGCACTGGTCGATCCCAGCAACCTGAACACCATCGACGAACTCAGCCTCCTGCTCCACAAGAAGCTGAAGGTCCGCGTCGCCACCGCATCCCAAGTCGCCGATCTTCTCAAGAAGACCGAACAGTCGCAGCGCGTTCTCGACGAAGTCACAGAAGGTTTCGCCCTCGATGTTGTTGGAGACGAAGACAATCCCGACGAAACGCTTTCCATCGACCGCCTTTCCGCCGGCGATAGCGACATCGCCCCGGTCATCAAACTGGTGGACACCACCATCTTCAATGCGCTCGAACGCCGGGCTAGCGATATCCACATCGAATCCCGCGACCAGGAAGTCGTCATCAAGTACCGTATCGATGGCGTCCTGCACTACGCCATGCCGCCCATCGCGAAGGACTGGCATTCCACCATCATTTCCCGCATCAAGGTCATGAGCGAGCTCGACATTGCCGAGCGCCGTGTCCCGCAGGACGGCCGCTTCCGCGTTCGCTACAAGACCCGCCTGATCGATTTCCGCGTTTCCATCATGCCCACCATTCACGGCGAAGATGCCGTGCTCCGTGTGCTCGATAAGGAGTCGATGAGCGAAAAGTTCGCCAAACTCAGTCTGGATGTCGTCGGCTTCAGCCCCGGCGATCTGGCGAAATTCCGGCGCTACATCTCCGAACCTTACGGTATGGTGCTGGTCACCGGCCCCACCGGCTCCGGCAAAACCACCACCCTCTACGCCGCCCTGAGTGAGATCAAGAACGACGAAGATAAGATCATCACCATCGAAGACCCGGTCGAGTACCAGCTCAAAGGCATCACCCAGATCCCGGTCAACGAGAAGAAAGGGCTAACCTTCGCCCGCGGCCTCCGCTCCATCCTCCGCCATGACCCCGATAAGATCATGGTCGGCGAAATCCGCGACCAGGAAACCGCCCAGATCGCCATCAACTCCGCGCTCACCGGCCACTTGGTTTTCACCACCGTCCACGCCAACAACGTGGTCGATGTTCTGGGCCGCTTCCAGAATATCGGCGTCGAGGCTTACAATTTCGTCTCTGCGCTCAACTGCATTCTGGCGCAAAGATTAGTCCGCCTCAACTGCGAGCACTGCAAGAAACCCGTCCGGTATCCCGATTCGATGCTCATTGAAAGCGGCTTGAAAATCGAAGAATGGCGCAACGTCGATTTTATGGAAGGCGCCGGCTGTTTTGAATGCGGGGGCACCGGTTTCCGTGGCCGAACCGCCATCCATGAACTGCTCGACCTCAGCGACCGTATCCGCGAATTGATCCTGGACCGCCGTCCGGCATCGGAAATCAAGCGGCTGGCCAAGGAGGAAGGCATGACCTTCCTGCGCGAATCGGCCGTCGAAAAAGCCCGCAACGGCGAAACCACATTACGCGAAATCAACAAGGTGACCTTCATCGAATGAGCCTGCTCGATTCCATTCAGTCGCTGCTCAAAGACCCACCGCCGGAGTTCGCCTTTGAGATCTCCGCGAGCGGTATCGCCATGTCGCGTTCGCGCGGCCCGGCGACTGTTCAGTTCGCCCCCCTGGCGGACGGCGTGCTGGTGCCTTCGCCCATCCGGGAGAATATCCTGGACGTTCCCGCCTTTACCGCGGCCGTGCGAAAGCTGGTTCCGGCCGGAGGACGCCGCACCGCCGCCCTGATCCTTCCCGACAACGCCATGCGGCTTACGGTGCTGGAATTCGAGAATCTGCCGGAAAAGGAAGATGAGCGTCTCGCGCTGGTGCGCTTTCGCCTCAAAAAGACCGTTCCGTTCGATGTGGATCACGCCGCGGTTTCTTACGTCATTCAAAGCGGGAATAAGGTGGTTGTGGCTGTGGCTCCGGCGGAAATTATCGCGCAATACGAAGCGCCTTTCCGCGCCGCCGGGCTTCAACCCGGAATCGTGATGCCAGCCGCGCTCGCTCTGCTGGAACTGCTCCCCGCGACGGGTTCCTACCTGGTTGCGCATCAGAATTCCGGGGCATTGGCCGTGCTGGTGGTGGGCAACGGAGCCCTGACGCTTTCGCGCTCGCTCGAACTGAACAGCGAACTACAGAATCAGGACGCCGCGGGCAACGCGTCCGATCCGCTGGATGAAATCGTCTCCGATCTATACGCGACCAGCGTCTACGTGGAAGATCAGGCTGGTGTCAGACCCGATCGGCTGTACCTCGCCGGTTTCGGCGCGGAGTCAAAACTGTTCCTCGCGCGATTGTCTACCGAATTGGACCTGCGGGTGGAGGTTGTACTGGAAGAATACCCGGGCCTTGCCGGATTCCTGCAATCGGTAACGCCGGCAAGACAGGCCCCCGCAAAACCAGCAAAGAAGGTGGCCGCATGAGACTATCCCTGAATCTGGCCACCCAGCCGATGCGCCGCGATCGCCCGATTCTGGTCGCGTCGGCCGTAGTTGCCGCTCTGCTTTGCGTTACCCTGGTCGCGCTGATCGGCCTTGCCCTAACCGACCGTCGCAATATGAACGAGTCCCGCGCCGTGATCGCCCGAGTGCAGGCGCAAATGGCCAAAACGAATGCCGCGCAGGCGCAGATTGACGCGCAGATGCGGCTGCCGCAAAATGCCACGGTTCTCTATCGCAGCCTGATGTTCAATCAGCTGATCCGCCGCAAGGGAATCAGCTGGACGCGTATCTTTTCGGACCTGGAAAAGGTGCTGCCGCACAATGTCCGCATCGCTTCCATCCGGCCGACGCTCAACGGAAAGGATGAGCTTTCTCTCGAAATGGTGGTAGCTGCCGACACGCCCGAGCCCATCATCGGCTTCATCGGCAAGCTGGAGGAATCCGACGTGTTCGGCGATGTCAGCCAGACCGCACAGGTACCGCAGACCCAGAATGATCCGTTTGTTCGTTTCCACCTCACGGTGACCTATGACCAGAAACTATAGCCTGCCCTCCATCAACTTCCGCGAACCGAAGACGCTGGTGCGGGCCGGTCTGGGCATTCTTTTGCTCGCCAACCTGGTGGCCGCGGTCTTCGCTTTCCATCTGGTTGGCGATTCGCCCGCCGATCTGGATGCGCAACTGACCTCCGCGCAAGCCGGTTTTCGCGCCGCCCAGCAGCGCCTCAATAAGAGCAAGACGCTCATCCATAACGTGGAACTCAGTCGCGATCAGGGCGATCAGTTTCTCGCCTCCTACATGACCAGCCGCAAGCATACCTATTCCGCGCTTGGTACCGAGATCAATAAAGTGGCGGAAACGGCGGGCATGAAGGTGGGCAATCTCAATTATACGATTCTCGATCCCATTGAAGGCTCTTCAGATCTGGAAAGCCTGACCATCACCGCAAACTTCGAAGGCAACTACGCGCAACTGGTGAAGCTGGTCAACCTGCTCGATCGTTCGCCGCGCTTCCTGCTGATCGACACCCTGCAGGTGGCGCCCCAGCCCAAAGGCGACATTTTGGACGCCACTTTCAAGATGGATGCGTTTGTTCAGGACGACCAGAGCGATCGGGGGGCCGCACAGTGAATCTCGGCGCTGAACCGAAGAAAGTCGCGATCCTGGCCGTGATTGTAGCTGGCGGCGGACTGTATTACTTCTTGTCGTCGGGCGATTCCACAGCTGCTCCGGCCACGCGCACGCTTTCGCCCGTGGCCACTACCACCGCCATCGCGCCGCCTGCCGTCAAGGCGGCTAAAGTACAAACTTCCGGCGGAGAATTCCGTGCGCGAATTCTCGGTTCGCGACCGGATGACAAAATCGATCCGACAAACATCGATCCCGACCTGAGGCTGGACCTTCTCGCTAAGATGCAGGCTGTTCCGCCGATTGAAGCGGGCAGAAACCTGTTCCAGTTCGGCGCCGCGCCTCCGCCCCCAGGGCCGGTTCCGACGCTGCCGTCCAACGTACAGAAGATACCGATCAAGAACCCCACGCCACCGCCAACGACGGCGGTACTCTCGGAGTCCAGACCTGCCCCGACACCGCCTCCGGCGCCAATCAACCTCAAGTATTACGGCTACGTCGTCTCGAAACTGGACGGTCGCAAGGAAGCCTGTCTGCTCGACGGCGAGGACATCATTCTGGCCACGGAGAACCAAACCGTCAAACAGCGCTATAAAATTGTACGCATTGCGCTGAATTCCATCGTCATTGAAGATACACAGGCAAAGAATACGCAGACACTCCAGTTTCAGGACCTACCCAGTTCATGAGGAAGAATTCCAAATCCGCCGTCGAACGTAATCCCGAATCGGGCTACGTGCTGCTGCTCGTCTTCGCCATGGCCGCCATCGTAGCGGTCACTCTGTATATGCAGGTGCCCCGCGTCGCCTTCGAAGCCCAGCGCGACCGGGAAGAACTGCTGCAGAACCGGGGCCACGAATACATTCGCGCGATTACGCTTTTCGTGCATAAATTCAACCGGTTCCCTGCCACTATGGATGAGCTGGAAAACACCAATAACATCCGCTTCCTGCGCCGCCGCTACGTGGATCCGATGACGGGCAAGGCGGACTGGCGGCTGCTCCATGCCGGACCGGGCGGCGTCATCACCGATTCCATTACGGCGAAGAAGGCCGACGCCACAACCCAGCAGACGTTCATCACGGAGATGAAAATGTTCGGCACCGATACCGAAGGCGGCAGCGAGGGCGTTAACCTGGCGGCGCGCCGCCGTGCCAGCGATCAGGCCGGTGCGCCTGGGGACGCGGCGGGCAGCGGTAACGGACCGGTCGATAATAACGTGCTGAGTAACTCCAGCAATCCGCCCAATTCGCAGGCGGGAAATACGGGCTATAACGGGCCGGTTATGGTGCTGCCGGATGGTTCGATTGTTCCCGCGACCACCGGTCAGCCGGGCCTGGGTACCGCGGGTAATGCGACGGGCTTGCCGGGCATGCCTGGCGCTGGCTTCGGCGCGCCGGGAGCGCAGGGCTTTTCGGGCGCTCAGTTACCGAGCGGTGTTGCGATTCAGCAAAATGCTCTGAACGGCCAGAACACACCGGCTTTGCCTTCGCAACTGCAGCCGCCCACCGGCGCGGCCGGGTTGATCAACCAGATTCTGACGTCGCCGAGACCTGGCGGAATGAACGGACTGCCGGGCATCGGCGGTACTCCAAACTCGCAGGGAACTTCCCTCACCAGCGCTCCGGCGGCAGCCGGCACCGCTACGACGACGGCGGCCGGGCAGCAAACCATCGGCGCTGGCCTCGCGGGCGTAGCCAGCAAGCGCGAACAGGAAGGCATCAAGACCTACAACCAGCGCAAGAAGTACAACGAATGGGAATTCGTCTACGATATCTCCAAAGATCCTTCGAAGAATCCCAACGCGAATATGGCGGGAGCGGCTGGCGGCAGCGGTGGCCAGGGAAAGAGCGGCAGCAGTGGCGGCAACACACCGGCTTCATCGCCGTTCGGTCAGTCGTCAACAACCGGAACGACGCCTTCCACAACCGGAACGACGCCGGGCCAGTAATCACTTCGCTTTGAAAAAACTCAAAGCGTTGTCGCCCTGTTTGACGGTTCGCGTGCGGATCAGCGCTTCGTATTCGTCGGGTATGGCGTAGCGGACCGAGTGCTGCACAATCGTCAGCGCGGGTGGCTTTGCAGAGAGCACGTCGAGCGCAGTCTGATACTCAGTGTCTTTTGGATAGGGCGGGTCGAGAAACACGATATCGGCCTCCACGCTGGCCAGATGCAGCGCCGCCGCGCCGCGGATGATGCGGCCTTTCGACTTGATATCGAGCGACGCCAGATTGGCCTTGATCACCTCGACAGCCTCGCGATCCTTTTCGATGAAGACGGCGAGCTTCGCGCCGCGGCTGATCGCTTCAATGCCAACCGAGCCGGTACCCGCGTAGGCATCGACGAAGACGGCGCCTTCCATCATGGGCGCGAGGATGTTGAACAGCGTCTCGCGCAGACGATCCGGAGTCGGTCTGGTATCGAGGCCGGGCAGTGAGAGCAATCGGCGGGAGCGGAATTCACCAGCAATGACGCGCATGAACCTCTATCCTACCTGCACCAGGCCGTAACGCCGCTGCCAGTGCCCTTTGATGTATTCCACCGCGCGCGCAAACGCTTCCGGTGACGGCGGCTCTTCCACGAAGGCCCGGGCTTCGTGCTTCGCGGCGACCAGGATGTCGGGATCGCGCAGGATATTGGCGATCTTCAGCGAAGGCAGCCCCGACTGCTTCGTGCCGAAGAATTCGCCGGGGCCGCGCAGTTTCAGATCCATCTCGGCGATCTTAAAGCCGTCCCCTGAATCGACCAGCGTGCGAATGCGCTCCTTCGCCGTATCGTTGAGCTTCGCGGTGATAAGCAGGCAGTAGCTCTTCTCCGCCCCGCGTCCCACGCGTCCGCGAAGCTGATGCAACTGCGAGAGGCCGAAGCGCTCAGCCTGCTCGATGAGCATCATGGTGGCATTGGGAACGTCCACGCCGACTTCGATCACGGTGGTGGAAACCAGGATCTTCGTGCGGCCGGATTTGAAGGCCTCCATAGCGGCTTCTTTCTCAGCAGATCCGAGCCGTCCATGCAGCAGGCCAACCGGAATATCGGGGAAGATCTCGATCGAAAGCTGCTCATACATCTGCTGGGCGGCCTTCATGGCCTGCGTTTCCGACTCTTCGATGACCGGATAAACCACGTAAGCCTGGCGACCGGCATCGATTTCGCGGCGCAGCTCGGAGTAGGCCAGTTCCACCTGAACATCGGTGTAGTGCTTCGTCAGGATCTTCTGGCGGCCGGGCGGAAGTTCATCGATAGTGGAGATATCGAGGTCGCCGTAGATGGTCATCGCGAGAGTGCGCGGTATCGGCGTGGCCGTCATCACAAGCACGTCCGGAGTGACGCCTTTGCGTGCCAGCTCGAAGCGTTGCATCACGCCGAAGCGATGCTGTTCGTCGATGATGACGAAGCCGAGTTTGGCGAACTCGACATCCTTTTCGATGAGCGCGTGGGTGCCGATCGCAACGGGGATCATGCCCGCGCGCAGCATCTCTTTGAGCTTGAGTTTCTCGCGCGCGGTGAGCGATCCGGTCAGCAGCGCGACCTCGTAGCCCAGCTTGTGGAACAGCGGTTTCAGCGAGAAGTAGTGCTGCTGCGCGAGGATCTCGGTCGGAGCCAGAATTGCCACCTGATAGCCGTTTTCGACCGCGATCACGGCGGCTTCCGCGGCAACGATGGTCTTGCCGCTGCCGACATCGCCCTGCATGAGCCGGTTCATCGGGCTCATGTGCGACATATCGTCGGCAATCTCTTTAAGGACGCGCTTCTGCGCTCCGGTGGGCTTAAAGGGTAGCAGTTTGCGGATCTGTTCGCGGACGCGGTCGGTCAGCTGGAACTCGATGCCCGGCATGGTGCGGGCGCGGCGGCGCTTGATTTCGAGGCCGCATTCCAGCCAGAAGAATTCCTCGAAGATGAGCCGGAACTGGGCGGGCGAGCGGAAGTCGTTGAGCATCCGTATGGGCGTGCCCGGCACCGGGAAGTGCGCGCTGCCGACTGCTTCGGTACGGTTGGGGAACTTCAGCTTCGTCGAAATATGCTGTGGCAGGTAGTCTTCGAGGTCCGGCATCTCCGCCAGGATGCGATGGATGATCACGCGCAACATACGCGTGTTGACCTTCCCGATTGCCTCATAGACCGGTACGATGCGGCCGGTGTGGAGCGCGGAATCACCCTCGTCGTCCTCGCCCGAAAGGAGCTCGGTCTCCGGGTGCATCATCTGGATCTCGCCGCGGTAGTTATCGAACTCGATCTTGCCGAACAGAGCGACGCGGGTGCCGACGGTGAGGCGATCGGCCAGGTACGCGCCGTGGAACCACTTGGCGAGCAGCGTGGCCCCCGACGCGTCGGTGAAGGTCGCTTCGAAGAGGCCGAGATTGCGGCGGCGGAAACCAGAGAGTTTCGCGGACTTCACTTCGGCGACGACGGTGGCCAGTTCGCCCGGCGCGAGCTGGGAGATCGGCTTGAGATTACTGCGATCTTCGTAGCGGAAGGGGAAATAGTGGAGGAGATCTTCGACGGTTTCGATGCCCCGAGCCTGCAGCATCGCGGCGCGGGCGGGGCCGACGCCTTTCACATAGGTCAGAGCTGCATCGAGCGGGAGGGGCAACCTTTGAGTTTACGCGGCGAGGGCCGCTCTCAATTCTCTGTCGGCGGATCGACGTGGTCGACGACCCAATATTCCACGGGGCCGGTTGCGCTTGCGAGACTCAGGCCGAACTGGCTCTGCAAATTCGAGATTAGCAGCCCGACGAGCTCCGCACCACCGAAACGCGTCTCTGGCGCCTGCCCGTCCGGCAGAACCGGGCCTTTCCAGGTTACGTCAAAATCGTAGTAACCTGTGAGTCCGGTTTCATCGACCACTGGCTTACCTGTCAGCAGGTCCAACGAAACAGCGAGACGTTCCATCGTCGACTTCTTGGCAATCATCCGGATGCCCCCGTCAGGTCGCGTCACCGCGTTGACATTGCCTGTCGGCTCCGGAGGCACGGGCGGTTCCACTTCCTTGAGCTTCATGCCGCCCTTTGCTATTTCAAGCTTAAAGATGCTCTCCGGGCGGTTTTCGGTATGCAATCGCAAATGGAAGCGGTCCGCCAGCATCGCACGCATCATGAGGCGCAACTGTTCGCGATATTGGGCGGGTGGAGGCACGGTGAAACCATCCGCAGGTTTGGCTGCTATGGAGTAGCTCTGGTTCTTCGCCCAGTTGGGCAATCCGAGCATTTGCTTGTCCGGGTTCTTACAGTTATAGGCGAAGCAGATCAGGACCATCAGATTGGTCCGGGAGTCGATGTACTCGCCGCCGGGCAGAATCGGCGAGAAGTACTGATCCCGCGAGGCGCCGGGGGGCGCATTCGGCGGTATCACGCGAATGGAAACCACGTCGAAAGCCGGCGCGGCAGGTTGTTGCGCCGTGAGAGCGGTCGCGACGATCAGAACCAGGAACGCGATTCTTCGCATAAACGTTTACTGCTTAACGGTGGGCGGGACGATAGCCGGGAGGACGCCGCGGCCCTGACCGGAGAAGCCGAAGGCTCCGCGGCCGCTGCCTCCGCGGCCACCTCCGCGATTTGGTGGCGCAGGGGCTACGGGTTTGGCTGTTGCGGTGTCGATCAGGACGGTGAACAACGCCTCTTTCTTCGCCGGGACGATGCCTATCGATTTCACATTGCCGCTGCCAGGGGCGAACTTCATGGCGCCGTCGTTGGCCACGTCGATCGTGCCCGCTGCGGAGAGCTCGAAGAAGCCGGAATCGGGGTGAACCGCGTAGTGCGTCGCCGCAAGATCATACAGTGGCGCGTCGTAAGGCATCGGCTTGTATGCCTTGTACGCATCGACTATCGGGTGGGATGGCACCCAGGAGAAATCCTTATCGAGCTGAGCACCGGGGAATTTGAGAGCATCGCCAACTTCTTTGGGGCAGAAGAAGACGGGCGTAGGCCATTCGGCGATTACTTTGCGAAGCGCGGGTGCGTCTTTATACGGAGTACCCGCATCCACTATCACGAGGCGCTTCACGCGATCCTTGTAGAGATCTTTCACGTTGAGCAGATCGAGAGTTCTTGCCAGGTACGTGGCCGGTCCGCTCAAAATCACGACGGAATAGGTATTAAAGATGACTCCGTTGCGCAACACTTCGACGGGCGCGGATGTGTCAGTGACACGTTGAAGTGTTCGCGGGTAGTTGTGGTCGACGGCGGTTTTGACCATCGGCGAATCGGGAACACCCTGCTCTGCCGCGAGCCCTACGGCCAGCGCCTGGTTGCCGTTGCGCGTACCGAAGCTATACATCTTGCCGATGATGTCGCAGAAGACTGCGGCGTTGAAGCCTGCTCCCGCCACGCAGACGGAGCCCATGTGCGACTCGCGCTTGCTTTCCATGACATACATGGCGGCAAGGGCCAACGCCGCGTCGGGACGCGTCACGGAGGTGTTGTAAACAACACCGATCGGGGTATCGGCCATATGATCGGGTTAACTCAAAGAAGTCAGGCCGGCCAGCTCGCCGGTGCTGTCGCCCACGTGTTCCGGGCGAACGCCAACGCGATCGAGCATCGTGGCAAACAGATTGGCCACCGGGGTTTCGCGCTGATAGATGTGATGGCGGCCGGGAACGATATAACCCTGGCCACGACCGCAGAGCAGCGTCGGCAACTGGTCGTGCGTGTGGACGTTGCCATCCGACAAACCGCTGCCGTAAACGATGAGCGAATTGTCGAGCAGGTTGGAATCGCCTTCCTTCGTCTCCTTCATCTTCTTGATGAAAGCGGCCATGGCGGTAGCGTGGTGCACGTTAATCTGGCGCACCTTTTCGAGCATATCCATGTTGCCCATGTGGTGAGTCAGAGGATGGTGCCCGTCGGCCACGCCGATTTCCGGATAAGCGCGCGTGGAGCCTTCGCGGCCGATCATAAACGTGGAAATACGCGTGATATCGGCTTTGAAAGCGACGATCAGCATGTCGGTCATGAGGCGAAAGTAATCGGCGTATTCCTGCGGCACGCCGAACGGCTTGTCCATGCCGGGATCGATGACGGTGGTGCTCTTCGAGGCCTTATCCACCTGAATTTCAATCTCGCGCACGGAGGTCAGATATTCATCGAGCTTGCGGCGGTCGGACGGTCCCAGGGTAGCTTCGAGTTTGTGCGTATCGCCCATGACCTGATCGAGAATGCTTTCGCGCATAGCGAGGCGTCGCGCGTGAGCGGCGGGAGATTCGGCGACGTCCGAGCCGAACAGGCGCTCGAAGAGATTTTTCGGATCGGAGATCGGCGGCAGCGGCTGGGTTTCAGTCTTCCACGACACGTTGTATGTGTAGGCGCAGGAGTAGCCGTTATCGCAGTTGCCGGTCTGGCGGGCTTCTTCGAGGCCGATTTCAAGAGACGGCAGCGTGGTCAGGTGCCCGTTGGCGCGAGCGGCGATCTGGTCGGCGGAGGTGGTGAGTTTGAGATCGGCTCCGGCGGTACGATAGACTTCGACGCCGGTCATGTAAGCGGCCAGGGCGCGGCCATGATCGCCCGCACCAACCTGGAGGGGGCGGCCCCAGTTGGCTGTGAGATTCGAGATGACGGTCACGTCGTCGCGCACCGAGGCGAAGGGCGCTAGAATATTCGGCAGTTCGGCGGGCAGCGGACCCTCCGCAGGCGGCGTCCAGTTGCGCATATCGATGCCGTTGGGCAGATAGAACCAGGCGAGGCGAACCGGGGCGCTGGAGGCCTCGGCGAACGCGGGAATCATCGAATCGAGAAGCGGAAGGCTCAGGGCTGCGCCGAGCCCTTTCAGCATGGAGCGCCGGTTGATGGCTTTTTTCGTGATGAACATTTCTCTGAAGGCTCCTTCAATACCAGAATTACTTTTGCGCTACCTGAACGGACTGCTTCACTTCTCCGCGACGCTGCTGGAATGGCAGGCTGTGTACGATTCCGAGAACCAGCGGCTGGAACTTATTGTCGGCCGCGGCTGTCTGACGGACCAGGTCATCCACCACGGGGCGGTCGTAGGATTCGACTCCTCGCCCTAAAGCGTAGGTTAACATTTTCTCCGCCAGGCACCGCACAAACTCCGGCATGTTGTCATGCAGCAGAGTCTTCATTTCAGCCGGACCGTTGAACGTTTTGCCACTTGGAAAAGCGCCGGTGGAATCGATGTCAAACTTGCCGTCCGAGGTGCGCCAGCGGCCGATGGCGTCGTAGTTCTCAAGGCCGAAGCCGAGAACATCCATCTTCGAATGGCAGGACGCGCAGAGCGCATCGGCGCGGTGCGCTTCCATTTGCTGACGCAGAGACTTCGCGACGCCCACGGTGGCCTCGTTGAGACGCGGCACGTCCGGAGGCGGAGGCGGTGGCGGAGCGTTAAGCACCGTTTCGAGCATGTACTTGCCGCGCAGCACCACCGAAGTGCGCGTAGGATAGCTGGACACGGTCAGGACGCTGGCCTGAGTGAAAACACCGCTGCGCTCCGCGGCATCCTTATCGGAAAGTTCCACGCGCCGGAAGTTCGCGCCGGTGACGCCGTCGATGCCATAGAATTTGGCGAGCAGTTCGTTGAGGAAAGTGTACTTGCCGTCGATGAAATCCGAGATGGGGCGGTTATCCTGCAACACGGCCTGGAAGAACAGGCTGGTTTCGGTGCGCATGGCCTCTTTCAACTCGGGTCCCCACTCGGGGAACTTCTTCGCATCGGGCTTCATGGCGTCCAGACTGCGGGTTTGCAGCCACTGCCCCGCGAAGTTGTCGGCGAGGGCTACGGAGCGCGCATCTGCGATGAGGCGTTTGACCTGCGCGTCCAGAATTTCGGGCTGATGAAGCTTGTTGGTTTCGGCCACGCGCAGCAGTTCATCGTCTGGCGTGGAGCTCCAGATGAAATAGCTCAGACGCGCGGCGAGTTCGGGATCGGTGATGCGCGCGCTGGTACCTGGCGCGGGATCGCGTTCCATGCGAAACAGGAACTGCGGAGTAATCAGGGCTTCGGCGATGGCGAACTGCAGGCTCTGCTTCGGCGTGTAGCCGGCTTTCTTCGCCTTATCGAAAGTAGCCATCAGATCGGCTATTTCGAGCTTCGTGGCGGGGCGGCGGTAGGCGTGGTGAGCGAAAGTGGTCAGGATGCGATCGACGCAGGCCGAACCGGTATCGGGATCGCAGATGAGAACCTTCTTCGCCGGCGCTTTCGTCTCCGTTGGAGGATAGGGGCCACCGATCTCGATGGATTCCGGAAAGATATTCGCGTTGGCGTTGGACCGTGCCTGCGCGTTGAGAGGCTTCACGAATTCGTCGTTCACGAACTCGGCGCGGAACGTATGTTCGTTGGCGGTGAGGAAGACCTTGCCCTCTTCGGCGCCGCGCTGAGTTGCCCCGCCCTGGCGGTTGACGGCGCTGATCTGCACCGGAACTTCCACCTCTTTGATCGGCTTGCCATCCACCGAAATGCGCAGCAGCACCGGCTTGTCGGTGGCGCCGCGATGGCCGGTCAGGTTGACCTTGACGACGTATTCGGCGTCGTAATCCACGGCATCTTTGAGTTCGATGGTGGAATCGCCGGCCTTGCGGACACGGTCGTGGCGATTGACGAAACCAGGCTTCGGCAGCGGGTCGCCACCGACGGCTCGGGAGGCAATCTGCTCGCCGGCCGAGAGGTACTTCTGCATCAGGGTCGGCGAAACGGTCAGGACGTCGCCGATATTGTCGAAACCGTAGCCGGAATCGTCGGCCGGGAACTCCTCGGTGGCGCGGAAATCGACGCCCAACAGGTCGCGGATGGTATTGGAATATTCGTTGCGATTGAGGCGATGGGCCATGGTGCGGCCGGGATCGGGCTTCTGGTTCTGGTCGGCTTTGGCAAGTTCGGTCTGGACGACCCCGATCAGCGTGGCCATGGCTTCGGGCGACGGCCCCGGGATGCCAGGCGGCGGCATTTCGCCCGCCTTCAGTTTGGCGAGAATTTTGGCCCAGCCGTCACGGTTGGAACTGATCGAAGATGCCTGAAAGTACGGGGTAATGTTCAGATTGCCGGAATTGACCTGGGGATTGTGGCAGGTGTTGCAGACCTGAACCAGAACGGGCTGAACGTCTTTGTCGAAACCTGGAGCGGCGGTCTTGGCGACGGCGGTGGGCGCGGAAGTGGGAGGGGGGGCCGGGGCGGCGGTAAGCAGGCAGGCGGCAAGCCCCGCGATAAGGCCTGCCGGGGCCAGACGCCTTTTAGTTTCAGCCGGTTGGAGCTTTGATCGGCGATCACGGCCGGTCAGGCGAGAGAACATGGTTGGACCATTATATATCAAGTTGATGAGAATGTGGAACTGGTTCCGCTTCCTGAACGACGGTATATATGGATGGTACGTTACCTATTGATATGTCAGCAGCGGTAATTCGGCAAAATGATCTCGCATCGGCCGTGATATGCCGAGGGCCTGCTGCTTGAGTCTTTGCAGCCCAAAAATCTTCGAACGGGAATTCCGCGATGCCGTGCCGTTGCCGCGCCGACCACAGGGCGTCATATCAACAATGGAACTAGTCAAGCCGGATCCGCGACGTGGATGAATAAGAGCCGCGCTGCCGGACAGTCAGCCTGGAGGTAATTACCTGATTTTGCTGGTTGCCCCACCTGAGTTCCCAATGGAACGACAGTTGCTGTTACGCGGGCATGGCAAATCTAAAAGGCAAGAAAATCGCGATCCTGGCGACGGATGGTTTTGAGCAGTCCGAGTTACTGAAACCCAAAGCCGCCCTGGAGGCGGAAGAAGCCGGCACCAGCGTGATATCGCTGAAAGCGGGCACAATCAAAGGCTGGAACGACAAGAACTGGGGGGAGAGCGTCGCCGTCGATCTCACCGTGGATGAGGCGAAACCAGCCGATTTCGACGCTCTGCTGCTTCCCGGCGGCGTCATGAATCCCGATCAGTTGCGCATGAATCCCAAAGCCGTCGCGTTTGTGCGGGCGTTCGCGGACGCGGGGAAACCCATCGCGGCAATTTGCCATGGGCCGTGGTTACTCGTGGAAGCCGGGATCGTAAAGGATAAAACCGTTACTTCGTGGCCTTCGCTCAAGACCGATATCGTCAATGCCGGCGGCAAGTGGGTGGATCGGGAAGTGGTGACCGACTCCGGTCTCACGACGAGCCGCAAGCCCGCCGATATTCCGGCGTTCAACCGCGCGATCATCCATGAATTTGCCGGGGTGCACGTCTTAGCTTAGGCACGGATGAGCTTTGCCGCGGCGATCATGCCACCGATGTGCCGCTGCGCGTGCTCCGCGATATGGATTGCGACGGAGACGACCGTGGTTTGGTATCGCTTGCGGCCAATCTCCCGGTTGGCGCCGAAATTCTGCGGGCTGAGAGTCTGCACCAGGTCTCGATAGCGGTTCAACGCCAGGTCAATCGAAGAGAGGAGGTCGGCCGCTGTCTCGTCGCCTCCTCCCTCAGTGCCGATAGCCGCGAGTTGTTTGGCGGTGAGTTGGTTACCTTCGAGATAGGTGCAAAGCCGCTCTGTGCTGCCGGCCAGGTGTTTGGCATGAAATCCGGCGGATGTCATGCCACGCGGCGCGGACCAGAGCCGCTCAGGCGTCAGGTCACCGATGGCGGTTGCGGCATCCTCGTGAATCTGCTCGGCAGCGCGCAGCAGATGGCCGATGACGGGATCGACGCCCTGGACGATTCCACGCATCCATGCTTCAGGCAGTCTCTTATCGTCCATGAATCCTTCAATGATGACGCATCCCATAATCGGAATGCACCAGAAACTAAAAGCGCGACTTGATCGCCACCTGAACGAATCGTGGCGCCGCTGCGCTGAAGATGCGTCCGAAGTGCAAATCGTTGATCGCTCCATCATCGAGGTCGCACCGTAAAATTGAGCGTGATTAGAAACGTTGAAAGCCTCCACGCGAATGTTGAGCGATTGGGTTTCGCGCAAACCGATCGTCATACTGACCGCTGGCAGCCCGGCGCTTCGATCGATCTTCTGAGCGGCCTCGATGGTCAGACCGTAGTGGCCCACCGGCAGGGCTGGAAACGAATAGAAGCCCTTCGCGTCGGAAGTTACCTTAAACGCTGCCCTCCGAGCCGTGCTGAGCACCGTGACGTTCGCCTGCGGAATGACGCCGCCGCAGGGTTCGTGACGATGCCGGAAAGACTCCCGGCGGAGAGCGCCCGCAGAAGATGAACCGTCACAAAAAAGAATGCAGAGACAACGCCGGCCCGGTATCGTAGCCTGAGCGGTCCACCGCCGCGCGGCCTGGATATTGTAGTGGCCCCTGTCAACAGGTATTCACGCTGCTCTAATATAATCGACCCATGTCACAGATTTCTTCCAGCAGATTCACCCGCCGCCGCTTGCTGAGGGGAGCCGTGGGAGTTGCCGCCGCCGCAGGCCTGATGCCCCCCAATGTGCGGCGCGCGCTGGCGCAGGGAACGGCGAAAAATGCCTCTCTCCGCGATATTAAGCACGTCGTCATCCTCATGCAGGAGAACCGCTCATTCGATCATTACTTCGGGACACTGGCCGGCGTGCGCGGTTTCGACGATCCGGAAGCGCTGCGGCTGAGCACCGGAAAATCGGTTTTCTATCAGTCCGACGCCGAAAACCCGGCCGGCTACATGCTGCCCTTCCATCTCGACACCCGCACGAGCAGTGCTCAGAAAATCCCATCCACCAGCCACGCCTGGGCCGTACAGCACGATGCATGGAATGGAGGCCGCATGGACCGGTGGCTGCCTGCGCACCGCAAAGCCGACGGCGTGAAAGGCCCGTACGTCATGGGTTATTACACCAGGGCGGACATTCCGTTTCAGTTTGCGCTGGCCGAATCGTTTACCATCTGCGATGCCTACCACTGCTCGCTTCTGGGACCCACCTGGCCGAACCGGATGTACCTGATGACCGGCATGATCGACCCGGAGGCAACCGGCGGCGGCCCGATTATCAACAACACGGTTCCGGCGGGCGGATATACATGGACTACTTACCCGGAACGTCTGGAGCAGGCGGGCGTGAGCTGGAAAGTCTACCAGCAGAAGGATCGATATGGCTGCAATATGCTCGAAAACTTCAAGGTATTTCAGCAGGCTGCGCAAGGCTCCCCGCTCTATTCGAAAGGCATGCAGATCGACCCGGAAGGCCAGTTCGAGTACGATGCCATCAATGACAGGCTGCCCACCGTTTCGTGGATTATTCCCACCAGTTTTCAATCGGAGCATCCCGACTACATGCCCGCGGACGGCGCCGCATTCGTGGCCAGCAAGATCGACGCAATCGCCGCTAATCCGGACGTCTGGGCCAAGACCCTCTTCATTCTGAACTACGACGAAAACGACGGCCTCTTCGATCACGTTGCACCCCCGGTGCCTCCCGAAGGCACTCCCCGCGAATTCGTGAATGGTCTGCCGATCGGCGGCGGTTTCCGCGTTCCGTGCATCATTGTGTCTCCGTGGACGGCCGGTGGCTGGGTGTGCAGTCAGCGGTTCGATCATACGTCTGTGCTGCAGTTTCTTGAAAACTTCACGGGCGTTCGCGAACCCAATATTACCGATTGGCGGAGGAAGACTTTCGGCGATTTGGGCGCGGCCATGCGACTCGCATCCGCCGCCGTGAAGGCGCCGGTATTGCCGGATACCACGGGCCCTCTGGTGCGGGCCCGCTATGGCGCAAGTGTTTTGCCAAAGCCGGTTTTTCCCGATAGCAGCCAGCAGGCGCCGCGCCAGGAAGAGGGCAAACGCAAACGGGTTTAGCCGCGATACGCCGGAGGGCGAGTTCATAATACGAAAGAGCATGCCCGCGCGTACCCCACCTGAGGTCCACCGCCTCTTCGAAGCCGCTTTCAACGCCGGCGATCTGGAAGCCATCCTTGCGCTCTACGAGCCCGACGCCGTTTTTATTGCCGGGGACAGGTCGCTCAAAAGCCATGAAGCTATCCGCGAGTTTTATCGGGTTTCTCTTGCGTCGGGAGCCCGCATGAAACTGGAGACCCGCGCCGCCGTTGAGTCCTCCGACGGCATCGCTCTGTTACATGGCGCATGGTGCTGGGTCCGCCGGATTCGGCCGCAGGCCTGAGCACGGAGGTCGTCCGCCGCCAGCCGAATGGCGACTGGAAATTCGTCATCGACAATCCCCGAACGCCGCGCTAGACTCGTGCACAGACCAACGTGATACACAAAATAACCGGTTCCGCCGTAGGTGCCATTGTAGCCGTCGCCTCTGCCCTCTGGCTATCCGCCGCTTCCCTGCCCACTGAGACCTGGCACATCGACAACCTCGAAAGCATCGGCGGCCACGCGGTCAGGGTGCTCGGCCACCCGCACGTCATTCCAGCGCCTGGCGGGCACGCCGTTGCATTCAACGGCATCGATGACGCGCTCTTTCTCGACGTTCATCCTCTCGCCGGAGCCGAAACGTGGACCTGGGAAGTCGTTTTTCGCCCCGCGTCCGGAGGCGCGCCCGAGCAGCGTTTCTTTCATCTCCAGGAAAACGGCACCGATAACCGGATGCTGTTCGAGATCCGCGTGATCGGCGATCAATGGTGCCTCGATAGCTTCGCGAAAACCGGCGACGCCTCGCAGGCGCTGCTCGACCGTGCGAAACTCCATCCGCTCGACGCGTGGTATCACGTAGCGGCCGTCTATGACGGGCATGTGTTTCGCAACTACGTGGATGGCGTGCAGGAAGGCGAAGCGGCACTAAAGCTCGAACCGCAAAAAGCGGGACAAACGTCGATCGGCGTTCGATTCAATAAGGTGAACTACTTCAAGGGTGCGATTCTCGAAGCGCGCATGACGCCGGGCGCGCTCACCCCTGCTGAGTTCATGAAGAAGCCGTGAGCGTCGGCGACCCTCCACGATTGGCCCCAATGTTCAAGCGGCATTTTCGAGCACCCAACCTACCTGTTTTTCGCCAGAATCGAATCTGTCCAGGCTTCAAGGCTCTTCGCCATCGACATGACAGTCTCCGGTGATTCGTATCTGCGGAAAATATAAGCGAATATCAATCTTTGCCTGACTCGAATGACAGCGGAAGCGGTTGCCATCGTGACGCTGCGATCGCCTTGCGAATACTTCGTCAGCGAAGCGTAGCCGTACGCATCAGTCTTCTGAAAAATGCCGCCAAGATTCTCAGGGCTGCCGATATCGACCGACCTCTGACCAAGCGTCTTCAGACGGAAATTCATTTCCTCCGTCGCTTGCTTCCCGGCGAGTTCGGCGGCCGGAGCACCTACGCTCTTTAGCACCTGCTCAAAAACCTCCGGCGTGCAATCGGCGTATTCCATTTGACGCGGCGCCTCGACGATCGCGTAAGCGTCCAGCCCTCCGGACGAATTACCCGCGTCCATTTTGGCTATTTCAGCTGCCGGGGCAAATGCCGCTACCAGCCGATTCGCACTGGGGACCATCAACTCGAAAAGAGTCGTTCGGAATTTCTCGCCGGAATCCTGAAAATTGTCCGGAGCCGGCATCGTGAGGTCGAGGCCGCCCGCCCTCACTTTCAGGTCAGCCCCGTGCGCCGCCACGCACACACCAAGAAACAACACCGCGACTGAGGTGCGTATGCCGCGTCTTCTTCCGGTCATGATTTCCCAATGCCCTAAAAGGCGCACAGCCCACCTCTACCGGAACATCTTAAACAGACCGCCCAGCGGATCGAAGAATTCGTCCACCACCCGCTCTTTGAGCGGAATAATCGCGTTATCCGTAATCGTAATATGTTCCGGACAAACCTTCGTGCAGCACTTCGTGATGTTGCACAACCCAATCCCGTGCTGATCCTTCAAATCCTTCAGCCGGTCTTCCGTATCCAGCGGATTCATCTCCAGCGCCGCCGCATAAACCAGAAATCTCGGCCCGATAAATTCGCTGTGCATGTGGTGATCCCTCAGCACGTGGCAAACATCCTGACACAGAAAACACTCGATGCACTTGCGGAATTCCTGCGGACGATCCACATCCGACTGCTGCACCCGCCACGTTCCATCCGGCGCATCCGGCTTGCGCGGCTTGAACTTCTTAATCGTTTTCTTGACCTCGAAGTTCCAGCTCACGTCCGTCACCAGATCGCGAATCAGCGGAAATGTCTTCATCGGTTCGATGCGGATAGGCTGGTCCTGCGGCAGCGTATTCATGCGCGTCATGCACATCAGCTTCGGCATGCCGTTGATCTCCGCCGAACACGACCCGCACTTCCCCGCCTTGCAGTTCCAGCGCACCGCCATGTCGTTAGCCTGCTCGGCCTGGATCTTATGCACCACATCCAGCACCACCATGCCTTCGGTGACTTCCGCCTTGTACTCCTGAAAGGCGCCCTGGTTCCGGTCGCCACGCCAGATCTGGAACGTCACCGCGCTCATGACTTCATCTCCTCAACGATCTGTTTCATCTCGTCCGTCATCGGCGGCAGCGGCTGCCGCGACAGCTGCATCCCGCCATCGGCACCCTGCTGAATCGTGTGGTTATACGTGCCTTCCGCTGCCACCTTGTCCGGATAATCATCGCGGAAATGCGCGCCCCGGCTCTCTTTACGATCGATCGCCGAAAGCGCAATCGCCTCCGACACCGTCAGCAAATTCCGCAGATCGATCGCCGTATGCCAGCCCGGATTGTACTCGCGATTGCCGCCCGCCGACACCTTCGCCGCGCGCTTCTTCATATCCGCCAGCTTCTCCAGCGCCAGCGCCATGTCTTTTTCCGTGCGCACAATGCCCACCAGATCCTGCATGAAATCCTGCAACTCGAACTGAATATCGTAGGGCCGCGGACCGCCCTCGCGTTCGAGCGGCGCCACTGCCTCACGCGCAATCTCATCCACCTGCTGCGCATTGACTGCCGCTGACGTGTGCTCTTTCGCGAACTTCGCCGCCGCTTCTCCCGCGCGTTTGCCGAACACCACCAGATCCGAGAGCGAATTGCCGCCCAGCCGGTTCGCGCCATGCAGCCCCGCCGCGCACTCACCCGCCGCGAACAAGCCCGGGACATCCGTCATCTGCGAATCGGCATCCACCAGCACGCCGCCCATCACATAATGCGTCGTCGGCCCAATCTCCATCGGCGTTTCCGTGATATCCAGATCGGCCAGCTGTTTGAACTGGTGATACATGCTTGGCAGCTTGCGCTTGATGTGTTCCGCGCCATTCGGAATCTTCGATTTAATCCACGCGATATCCAGGAACACGCCGCCATGCGGACTCCCGCGGCCCTCTTTGACTTCGCGATTGATACACCGCGCCACGTGATCGCGCGTCAGCAGTTCCGGCGGACGGCGCGCATTCTTGTCGCCGATCACATACCGCCAGCCTTCTTCTTCGGTATCGGCCGTCTGCGGCTTGTAGTTGTCCGGAATATCGTCGAACATGAAGCGCCGGCCTTCTTTGTTGCGCAACACGCCGCCCTCGCCGCGTACGCCTTCGGTAACAAGAATTCCGCGCACGCTGGGAGGCCAGACCATCCCTGTCGGATGGAACTGCACAAACTCCATGTCCATCAGGCGCGCGCCCGCGCGATAGCAAAGCGCCTGCCCGTCGCCCGTATATTCCCAGCTGTTACTGGTGATCTTGTATGCGCGCCCGATGCCACCGGTCGCCATCACCACGGCCTTCGCCTTCCACAGCATGAAGCGTCCCAGTTCGCGCCCATAGCCGAACGCGCCCGCAATGCGTCCCCCGTCCGTAAGCAGATCGAGCACCGTGCATTCCATATGCACTTCCATGCCTGTGTGGATGCCGTGGTCTTGCAGGGTACGGATCATCTCCAGGCCGGTGCGATCGCCGACGTGCGCAAGGCGCGGATAGCGATGGCCGCCGAAATTGCGCTGCAGTATCTTGCCGTCTTTGGTGCGATCGAAGACCGCGCCCCAGGCTTCGAGCTCACGCACGCGGTCGCCCGCTTCCTGTGCATGCAACTCGGCCATCCGCGGATTATTCAGATACTGTCCGCCGCGCATGGTGTCGGCGAAATGGACGCGCCAGCTATCGCGATCATCCACATTCCCCATCGACGCCGCCATGCCGCCTTCCGCCATCACCGTGTGCGCCTTGCCCAGCAGCGATTTGCACACCAGCCCAACCTTCAGGCCGGCCGAGGAAGCTTCAATCGCAGCGCGCAACCCCGCGCCACCCGCGCCGATTACCAGCACGTCGTATTCAAAAGTTTTGTATTCCGCCATTAGAAGAGCCTGATATCTTTCCAGAACCCCATCGCGCACATCCGCACATAGAGATCTGAAAAACCAACGCCGAAAAGACTGAACCACGCAAACCGCATGTGTCTGCTGTTCAGACAGCCAACGCAGTCGTAAACCTTCTTGCGTACCGGCGAGCCTGAGAGTATGTCCTTGATCCCGCCCGAAAGATGCCGGAAAGAGTGGCACCCGAACGTGTAGCAACTCAGCAGCACCACATTGATGGTTAGCACCAGGGTCCCCACGCTCACTCCGAAGCCGTTATCGAATTTCGTGGCTTCCCACACGTCGCGCGCCAGCAACGCAATCACAATCACCGCCAGGTAAAAGAAGTAACGGTGGATGTTCTGGATGAGCAGTGGAAACGTGCGCTCGCCCCAATAGGTTTTCCGCGGCTCGCCCACCGCGCAATTCGGCGGATCGGCCCAGAAAGCCTTATAGTATGCGCCGCGATAGTAGTAGCAGGTGAAGCGGAAACCGCCGGGTATCCAGAGGATCAGGAAGGCCGAGGAGAAGGGGATGAAAGAAGGGAACCACGAAGGAGGGCCGCTACCGAACCAGGCAAACCGCGGATCGCCGTAAAACAGCGGCGAATAAAAGGGCGATAACAACGGGCCCGAAGAGTAGTAGTTGTTCTGAAAAGCCGCCCAGGTCGAATAAACAATGAAGAGGGAGAATCCCAGAAAAACCACCAGCGGCTGAACCCACCAGTTATCGGGGCGCGAAGTCTCCCCGAAACGCCCGCGTATAAGCGGAACATCGATTTGTGGCATAAAAACTGGATTTTATCAGACGGTTTCCGCTGGCACGTATTTTCCGCAAAAGTGTGCTTTACCACTCATGATTTACAATCCAGTTGTGCCTCTTTCCCTTCGGTTTTCGGCTGCCCTGGCGCTGGCCGTCATCGCGGCGCCAATGTTCTCGCAGTCCCCCGCCCCGGCGTTTGAGGTTGCTTCGGTCAAAACCGTTTACGACAACAAAACCTGGGCCATTCGCCACGTTGATACTCAGCTCTATCGATCGCAAACCAACGCCATGCAACTCCTCACCTGGGCCTGGAAAGTCAGGAACTTTCAGATTTCGGGCGCCCCCGCGTGGCTCACCGAAGACCGCTTCGAAATTCAGGGAACAACAGGCCACCCTGTCGGTGACGATCGGGTCCGGCTCATGCTACAGTCCTTGCTGGCGGATCGCTTCAGGCTGAAAATTCATCGCGAAACCAGAGAACTCCCCGTCTACGTTCTTGTCATTGGAAAAAGTGGCTCAAAGCTGCTGAAATCCAATGGCCAGCCCGAACCCGGGACCCGCGGCATCAACATAAACGCGGGAAAACTGGTCGCCCGCGACGGCGCCATGGATGCGCTCGCCGAGGTACTGACCACCAATCTGGATCGCCCGGTTCTCGATCAAACCGGCCTCACCGGTGGTTACGATTTCACCCTCACCTGGGACCAACCGGGGGCAGCGACAGCCGCCGATCCCACTGCCTGGTCTCCCATGGGACCAGCCATCTTCACGCCCATCCAGAGTCTCGGTCTGAAACTGGAAGCCCGCAAGGCGCCCGTCGAAATGCTCGTGATCGACTCCATCGACCATCCTTCTGAAAATTAACGCCCCGAGAATTAACACAGGAGACGCGTGCCGCGGTATCACGTCTGTGGGCCAGCCGATACACACCCGCACATACCGAACTTCCCTGCTGCCTCGCTGTGTCACACACCAGCCCCGTTCGGCACCCCAAATGCACGTGCCGTGGCCGATCGTGCCGCCGCCTGATGAACAACATCGCAACGAATTCACCCGACGCCGCGTCTAGCGTCGATTGCAGGCCAAACACCGGCAAAATGCACTCACCGATTCGAGCCAGTACGATATACCAGCCAGGGAAGGCCATTTGAGGCAGCGATGATATAATTCACTGGAAAGAACAATTCCTCCCGGGCATATAGCTGTTCGGGCGCGCAGGCCGCTCTTCAGCCGTTGCGCGCGGCGCTCACCCGCCGGGCGAAATGCGTCGCAGGCTCGCTGGCTGGCAGTTCCGCGCAGTGGGAATTTATCGCTGCAAGCGGTTGTAGCTATCGGGTAGTCAGTCAAAAAAACCTTAAGGGGTAAAGATGAAATTGAAAGGTTACACGCGCGCAGTTCTTGCCCTGGCAGCCTGCTGCGCGAGCCTGTTGGCACAAACAGTCTCAAGTTCGCTGGTCGGAACCGTAGGAGATCCCAGCGGCAAACCGGTTGCCGACGCCCCGATTACACTCACGGACACAGCCACCGCCGCTGTCCGTTCCGCCACTACGGATAAGCAGGGCAGCTACCGTTTCACCGATATCGAGCCCGGCGCCTACAGCGTCACCGTTCGTGCGCCCGGCTTCAAGGCGCAGATCCAGACCGGCATTATCGTGATGGCTCAGGAGACGCACAGCGGCGGCAGAATGATCCTGCAGGCCGGCACCGCCGCTGAAATCAACTCCGTCCTCGCCCCCATCGCTCCACTCCAGGACTCCGGCTCCGGAAAATCTTATACCCTTCAGGCTCAGGATCTGGAAAATCTGACGCAGAAAGGCCGCGACCTGTTCGGTTATCTCCGGCTCATTCCGGGCATCGTCGATACCGCCCCGGACCGTGAACTCCCGGCTTCAGGAGCCATACAGGGCATCGCGATCGATGGAAACACGTCCGCCATCAATTTCAACGTCGACGGCATTACGGATCTCAATAACCGCACCGGTCGAAATGTAGGCTATGAGCCGAACCTGGATGCCATCCAGGAAATCAACGTGCTCGAAGCGAATTATCAGGCGGAATACGGCCGCAACTCGGGCGGCCTGATCACCGTGATCACAAAGAGCGGCTCTCAGGATTTCCACGGTTCGGGTAACTATGTTCGCCGCAACGAAGATTTCAATGCCAACAGCTGGGCGAATAACCATACCCTCACTGCCGCCGGCACGGCCGAACCGCGCGATGCCTATCGCTTCAACGTGATCACTTACGGCATCGGCGGACCGCTTTATATCCCGACCGTGGCCAATGTGGAGAAGAAAAAGCTGTTTTTCTTCTTTTCCCAGGAGCGCACAGGCCAGTTCCTCCCCGCCCCCACACAAATAGCGTACATGCCCACCGCGATCGAGCGCGGAGGCGATTTCTCCCAGACTTTCACCAACGTCAACGGCAATCCCGTCAGTATCCCTCTGCTCGATCCCCTCAACAACAACACGCAATTCTCCGGTAACGTGATTCCGGTCTCGCGGATCGTATCCGCCGGCCAGGGGTTGCTCTACTACTTCCCCACGCCGAACTTTACCCCTACGCAGTCGAACCAACTGTATGTCGATAACTATTACGAGCAGGCCAACGACACCTATTCGCGCCGCAACGACGTGCTGCGCATCGATTCACCGGCTACTCCCCGAACCAATGCGTATTTCCGCTGGATCAACGACCACCAGCAGACCACCTATCCGTTCGTGGGCACGCAATTCAACCAGAGTGGGGGCAGCGGCGTTCTGACAACCAGCCTTTCACCCCTGGTGAATCCGAGCCCCGGCCATGGCTATTCCGGTACAGTCGCCTTTGCCATCACGCCGACGTTCGTGAACGACTTTACCGCCAGTCAGAACTGGAACGAATGGGCCTGGAATACCACGGATAACTATGGCACCGAAGCACAAACCCTGGAACCGGGACTGCCGACGCTGTTCCCCGCGCCCACCAATACCATTAACAACGAAGTAGAGTCGGTTACCAATGGCTACAAAGCTTTGCTGCCCACGTTTACATTCGGCGGCAACGGCTTGCCCGCTTCCACTTACTACACGCGCAATGCGGCTTCCGCGGGCGCTTCGGAGAACTTCAACACCACATGGACAGTCGGCGATAACCTCACCAAAATTTTCCACCGCCACATCATCAAGGGCGGATTCTACGGAGAAAGAAATACCAGCCTTCAGTTCACCGGCCAGAACTATAATGGCGCGTACAGTTTTGCCGCCAACAGCGGCGTGCCTTTCGTCAACACGAACGACGGCTACGCCAACGCCCTTCTCGGCAACGTCAACAGCTACACGCAATACACCGGCGCGACGACGAGCGACATCCTTTATTACGACGCCGAGTTCTACGTGCAGGACCACTGGAACGTCAACCGGCGGCTCGCCCTCGATTTCGGCATCCGCTTCTATCACGAAACACCGCCCTCCGATCACGATAAGACTTTTGTGAATTTTGAGCCCTCCGCTTACAGCAAAACCGCCGAATCGCGCCTCTACTATCCGGCCTGCTCCGCCGGTATTACCACCTGTACCTCCGCCGCCAATGGTCTGGTCGCAAGAGACGCCCTGACGGGCGCAACCGTGGGTAGCGGCTACATCGGAGATATCGTCTACGGGTCGGGTAATCCCGCATCCGGCATGGTGCCTCTGGGTTCTTCGCCCGCTTATCATTTGCCTTCCATCGAATACGGACCGCGCGCGGGTTTTGCGTGGGATGTCTTCGGCAACGGCAAAACCGCCGTTCGCGGCGGCTGGGGACTCTATCGCAACCGTCTCCCCAACAACAGCGTCACTGGTCTGTCCGGTCAGGCGCCGCTCGTGTACTCGCAGACGGTCACCAACGTAACGTTCGGCCAGATCGCGGCGGTGGATAACAGCGCAGTGCCGAATTTCACCAATGTGACCCTCGCCCCGGTTTCTCCCAATGCCTGGCCCACGAACGTACCTTCGCAGAAGGTCGGCAACGGCAGCCTCGATATACAGCACCGATTCGGCAAGAGCACTGTCATCGATGCCGGTTACACGCTGAACTACAGTTCCAACCAATACCTCACTTACGACCTCAACTACATTCCCATCGGCGCCAGCTGGCCGTTTAAGGCCTCCAATCTGAATCCGACAACCTCGGGCAGCACCAGCGCCGACCTCGGTTCTATCTATGAGCGCACCCTTTATCCGGGTTACGGCGCCATCAACGGAGCTGCCTTTCTCGGCAGCAGCCGCTACAATGCGCTGACTACCAGAGTTACCAGGCAGATTTCCCACGGTCTGTCGGCGGGCGCGTCGTATACCTGGTCCAAAGCCATGGGCATCACGACTTACAGCCCGGAGGTTACCAATAACCGGTCTTATAATTACGGCGTTCTGCCGTTTGACCGCACACATGACCTTCAGATTACTTATGTCTACAACATCCCCGACCTTGCCGGAAGTCAGCATAAGATGATTGGTTATGCCACCGACCACTGGCAACTCTCGGGAGTAACTTCGATCATGAGCGGAGCACCGTACAATCCCACGTGTTCGGTGACCAATGGCTCCTCCGCCCCCGCCAGTTATACGGGCACGCCCGATCTTACGGCACGCTGTAACGTGGTCGGCAATCCGCTGGCCGGCATGGGAACCAATGGCAATGGCAAGGTGTATTTCAACGGAAGCGCGTTTGCCCTGCCAGCGCTCGG
>Ga0302140_10000845_pt1 | contig 40317 bp, 34 predicted proteins | sample I_Bog_E1_1_FD_202095 | JGI IMG/M metagenome (GOLD analysis project Ga0302140, IMG submission 202095) | Peat permafrost microbial communities from Stordalen Mire near Abisko, Sweden - I_Bog_E1_1 | ecosystem: Environmental > Terrestrial > Soil > Wetlands > Peat | place: Sweden: Abisko, Stordalen...
TTGCAGGGATCACGGAGAAGCGCATTCGCCGTGGATCGTTCACAAGCGTGTCCAGTCTCGAAAAGGCGATTCAGGATTACCTCAATCACAATAACCAGCCCCCGAAACCCTTCGTCTGGACCGCAGACGCCGAACTTATCCTCGGCAAAATCCAACGACTTTGTGAGCGAATTTCTAACTCAGAACACTAGCCTGGTTCCATGATTATTCCGCCACCAGAAATTTCCCCGGCTACCAACTCGTGGTGGCAAACGGCGGTCCGAAACGCGTGATAAGAGGGAGCTCTGTTATCGCTGTTGGGCCAGTCGCTGCCGAACAGAAGCCTGTCTCTCACACTCCAGATGTTAGGGCGCGCCATCATTTTCTCGGGAGCCGAACTTGATTTAAAGCGAGGGACTGATATGCATTGTCTTGCCAGCCGTGACAAACACATTCTCGGAGAACACGGTCTGCGCGCCGTTGCGGATTTCGATGTTGTAATTACCCTGACGGAGGTGCATCGTCTTGTTATCTTTAGCGGTGCCTGCATAGGCTCCGTTGATAAAGACCTGCGCCGCATTCAACTTGCCGTCGAGCTTAATCGAGCCGGAATCGCTATAAAGCGCGAAGTATCCAGGGCCCCAGGACGGCCCATAGAACCCGTAGCCGAACGCCGTAGTGCCAACAAACACCCGAACCGCAGCCGAAGCGCCGAGAGGGGCGATCGCCATCAGCGCGCCCGCCAGTAACAGTGTAATTTTTCTCATGACTCTAAAACCTCCGGTCCGGCGTCGTGCAGGGAATCTGCCAAAGCTAAATTCTTTCATTTCAGCCAACGGAACCTGGGTTACGTACCTGCGGCACCACCAACCGTGGCTGAAGTACACCAGCGGCGGCAGATAATCCTGTATACTTGCCTGAACCCGACTGCTGCCGGGCCGGAGATGGCTTCATGGTCATTAAAAGAATCGCGCCTTTGTCCGCTGCTAAGATCGCTGGATTGATCTATACTCTGATCGGCCTGCCTTTCGCCCTCATGGTTTGGGTGGTCTCTCTGGTCGGACTCAACTATTCGGGCCTGAGCAATTCGCCATTCCTGCCATTTGCGCCCGCTTATGTGGTGGCGGGCGGAGCGGTTGCCGTGATCATTCTGCCTCTTGTCTATGGCGCTTATTGCTTCGTGATGACATTGATCGGCGCGTGGCTTTATAACCTGGCTTCCGGTTTCGTGGGCGGCCTCAGCGTTGAGGTTCAACCCGACGTTCAGCCCGACAAACCTTAGGGTGGCATCAAAGCGACGCGATCGATTTTCACGCCATAGGCAGTATCGACACCTCTGCCACCGCAGAATATTCGACGCTGCCTGCAGCTCTTACAAACAAAACACGCTCCTCGCGCCGCTCAAACACAACAGTGAGCCGGTCGCGCAGCGACGATTGCGCCACCTTCCGAGAGTTGAGCCGATAAGATCCGTCTCCGGTAATCTCGAGGACGACCGGGTTTTCCGGAACGGCATTCGCCCGATCATGCGGGTCCTGGGGCACCGCCGCGTCCAGCCCTGTCTGGCGAACCGGCGCCACCGCCATGAAGATAATAAGCAACACCAGTAATATATCGATCATCGGTGTGATATTGATGACTGCCTGAGGTTGCCCGCTGCCAGTGTCGATTGTCATGCTGGATGAGACACGCGCGAGCGCCCGAAAGTTCCCTCAGGCGGATGGCAGATGAATTGCAACACAATTTGGCATGTTGCATTGGTCACTGATTTTTCTCGTTATTGCCCTCATCGCCGGCATTCTGGGTTTCACGGGAATCGCAGGCGCCGCCATGGGGATTGCGAAGATTCTGTTCTTCGTGTTTCTCGTGATCTGGCTGGTTATATTTCTCGTGGTTAGACGGGCCGTCTGACACATGTTCAAGAACACCGATACGCTGGAACAAAACGGTTCCGATGCGTCTGTCCGTCATAGCTATTCGTGCGGTTCTCGCCGTCATCCCTTGCGGCGTTGCGATGACGCAGCGCGCAAGGCGCGGCACCGATCCGCGTTCACTCTACACCAGCCACGCCTATAGTGACCAGCGCCGGACGCGCTCGCCGGCGTCCTGATCGACTGCCTGTAGAAACTGGCCGCCACGCCAGTGCGTCCGGTAGTAAAGTGAAGCTATGCTGAAAGCCACCCGCGTGTCACTCGCATTCCTTGCAGTCTCGACTCTCGCGATCCCCGCGCGGGCTCAGATGGGCGGCGGTGGAGGAGGTGCCGGCGGCGGTGGGGGTGGAATCCCTCTCGGATCCGCCGGGAGCCACGATGACGACAAGGACAAGCCCGACGCCAAGAGCGCCACGGAACGGCCGGTCACCGGTGTGGTCACCGATGCGGACGGTAAGCCGGTCGTCGGCGCCGTTGTGCAACTGAAGAACTCGCGGACGCAAAAGACTCTCTCGATCATTACGCGCGATAAGGGCGAGTATCAGTTCTCCGGCCTGAGCAAAGACGTGGATTACCAGCTCACAGCCGTCTCGAACGACCGCACCAGCGCGCCGCACACTCTAAGCATGTACGATCCGCGCGTGAAGCCGGTTGTGAATCTGCAGCTGAAATAGCCTCCCGGTCTGATTTGCACCGGCATGCTTCGCATGTAAAATAGCGGCATGCGATTTCTGTCTTTCCTCCTCCTGCCCTTAGCCGCGCTGGCGCAACCCCCGGCCCCGGCTCCCAATCCAATTCCGCCCGCGCTTCGCCAGGCCGCCAGCCTGATCGGCGATTTTGGCAACACGAAACGCTATGCGGCGCAGGACGCCACGGTCAAACCGTCCGCGCCCGGCGAACAGCGCGTGGTCTTCATGGGCGATTCCATCACCGACAACATGAACAACGCCCAGCGGTTCGGCCCATTCTTCCCCGGCAAGCCGTACATCAACCGCGGCATCGGCGGACAAACCACGGCCCAGATGCTCATGCGCTTCTATCCCGATGTGATTGCCTTGCAGCCGAAAGCCGTCATCATCTTCGGCGGCACTAATGACATCGCCGGCAATCTCGGCCCGGTCTCCATGGAATCGGTTCAGGACAACCTGGCCGCCATGGCCGATATGGCGCGTGGCAACGGCATCAAGGTCATCATGGCTTCCGTCACGCCGGTTTGCGATCTTCCCGGCAAACCACCGATGACGCCGGGACGCCCGCCCGAGAGCATCCTCGCGCTCAACCGCTGGATCAGAAATTACGCCACCAGCCACGGCGCCGTGTATCTCGACTACTTTTCAGGCACCGTCGACGACAAGGGCATGCTGCGCGCCGAAATGACGGAGGATGGCCTGCACCCGACCATCAAAGGCTACGAGGTCATGAACCCGCTGGCCGAAAAAGCCATCGCGCAGGCTCTCGGCAACTAATTCCTCACCGGTTCAGCGTAAACGCGTAGATCGTATCCTGCGCGGCCACCACCACCATCTGGAAACCGTCCACCAGATACGTCTGCGCCCCGTTGCTGGTAAGCGCCGGCATCCACGTATGCCACAGAATCTTTCCCGTGGCCGCGTCGAATGCGCAGAAATTCGACGAGCCGTCGTTCCCGAACAGCAAGCCGCCTGCCGTCGACAGCAAGCCCTGCGCCCCGCCGCCTTCGTGCATCCATTTCAGTTTGCCGGTCTGATAATCGATGGCCCGAATGCCCGAACGTCCGCCCGAAGCGCCGCCCCCGCCGCCGGTGAATCCGTAACCTTCCGGCCGCTCGCTGGTATCCACCAGATAGCTCATGGCGAAGCCTTCCGTGGTGCCTACATAGAACAGCCCCGTCTGCGGATCGAAGCTCGGCGGAGGCCAGTTCGTCGCCGAGCCCGCACCCACCAGCACGCCGTCCACCGTCGCCTCCTTCTTCGGATTCGAAATCGGCTGCCCCTTCGCGTTGATGCCGGACGACCAGTTCAGAAACTGCGGATCCACCAGTGGCGCCGTGAGCAGGTGCTCGCCCGTCGCACGGTCCAGCACGAAGAAGTAGCCATTGCGCGCCGCCTGGGCCACCAGTTTGCGCGGCTTACCCTCCCACGGCGCATCGAATAATACCGGAGCTTCCGTGCTATCCCAGTCGTGCGCGTCGTGCGGAGAAGTCTGGTAATACCAGGCCATCTTCCCCGTATCGGCATTGAGCGCGACGATCGAACAGGTGAAAAGGTTGTCTCCCTTGCGGCTCTGCGTTGCACCTACGGGATTTGGGTTACCCGTCGCCACGTACACCAGATTCAACTCGGGATCGTAAGTAAGTGGCTGCCATGGGCCGCCGCCGCCATGGGTGCGCGAATATTGATCGGGCCACGAATCGTATCCGGCGTCGCCCGGATTCTGCGGCGTCGTATACCACTTCCACTGCACCTCGCCCGTTTCCGGATCGCGCGCCTCCAGACGGCCCTGAATGTCTCGCGCGTCGCCGCCCATTCCCGTAAACACGTGATTGCCGACGATCAGCGGCGCAGTGCTGCAGAAGTAATCCTGTTCCACCGGCGCCAGTTGCTTGTACCATCGCTCCTTGCCCGTTTTCGCGTCCAGCGAAACCAGCCCACAGTCGGGCGTCTCGAAATACAGCCATCCGCCATACATCCCCATGCCTTTACTGGAGTTGTTATGGTGGCCGCCGCGCGTCTTATAGTAGTAGCTCCACAACTGCTCACCGGTGCGTACATTCACAGCCCACGCCCGATCTACAGCGGAGATATAAAGCACGCCATCCACCATGAGCGGCGACCCCGCGATTCTGAAAGTATCGGTGGGACCGCCCCAATACGTCGGATCGCCCGGCCTCCACGGCCCACCCACATTAGTGGCCGTTTCCTGCGTGGCTGCCGCCTTGAACTCCCAGGCCAGCGTCAGCGTGCCCACGTTCGACCGGTTGATCTGGTCGAGCGTGCTGTAACGCTTGCCCGAATAATCGCCGTGATAAGTCGGCCACGCATCGGTCGCGTTCGGTTTCTTCAGGACATTCGGATCGAGCGACTGTGCGGCCAGATAGACCGGCACGAATGCCGTAGCCGCGGCGGAAATAAGTCGAATTCTCATGATAGGGGCCCTTTTACTTGTCGTTCAGATACGCGGCGAGGTTATGAATATCGGCGTCCGTGTACTTCAGCGTCAGATCGATGTGCGGCTGCAGCTTGTTCACCTCGGTCACCTGCGGCCAGCCGTTATTGCGCAGCCAGCTCTTGCTTTCCCCGCTCGGAAGCCGTATCTCCACTACGAAATCGTTAATCAGCGAAGGCGAGCCCGTGAACTTCTCGCCGCTCGCCAGCGTCACCGTCGCGGTCACGTTCCCACCACCTGCTCCACCGCTGCCGCGCCCACCCCCTGCTCCGCCGCCTCGTCCGCCGCCTCGTCCACCGCCGCCGAGAATAGCGGCCTGCAGCGTTCCCGCATCGTGATTATTCTTTTGGCCGATGCCTTTCAGATCGCCGGTGACGGAATGGCAGGTGCTGCACTTTCCTACCGAACCATTGAAGAACGCTTCACCCGCCTTCGCATCGCCGCTCAGCACGTTCATCCTCGTGTACTGTTGCCAGAGTGTGACCAGGCTCACCTGATAATGCAGCCAGGTCGCAAGGTCGACGCCGTCATCGTGTGAAAGTTCGAACTTAGGCATCTGCTTCTCGGGACGGCCAATTGCCAGAAACTCTGGCAACTCGCGTCCCGAGTGATCCATCACCACGATTTCCGAGCGCAGCAAATCCACGTCGGTCTTCGTGCCCGTACCACCGCGTGCGTTCGCGCCGTGACAGGACGCACACTGAGCGGAGAAGAGTTTGCCGCCCCGGTCCACCGACGCCATATCGAACGACGTCTTCGCGGTGATATCGACCGGCCGCGCCGCGCCCGACGCCGCTGCGCCCCCACCCGCGCCTCTGCCGCCGCCCCCGCGTTGGGCCTGCGCCGGCGTCGCGATTGCTGCCAGACCCGCTATAACGATCGCTGTTTCAAACCATGAGATGCTGCGATAGCTCATATTTCCTCTTGCCCGAATCAAACTTCCATCGCGGGGACTTTCAAGAGTATACTCCTGTCCCAGGCTGCCGGGGCACATCAGTTCGCGGCCGGAATTCTGTCCACGCTAGCCACCACTACAATACGTACCGGAACGTCCGCCGTCTTTTCCAGCCGGAGCCCGAGTTGTTTGTGGAGAGCGACAAAGACCTCTGGATAAGCGCCTGTGTCTTTAGTTTCCATCGCAGTATGATGCGCTGGTAAGTGGCGTGCGAACGCCACCCCAGCATCCGCGTGCCGGGAAGCACGGGAAAACCATCGGCGCCGGTTGCCGCGCCCGTTGACGCAGTGCCCGCTCCGGGCTGGGATTCTCCAGTCTCATGCCACTCTTATTCGCCACTATATCTCGTGGCCCGACGCGTTCATGGTGTCGGGTGAAAGACAAGATGGAATCTCTCGATGAGCAGATTCTGCAGCATCCGTTCGCCTTACTCTTTGGTGGTATCGGGCGACATCGTGGCGGCGATTTCGTAGTAGTGCATCGCCGCAAAGTCTCGCAGCCAGGCCGGACACCTGATCTGATCCCACCTGCAACACAACCCAAACACAGCTAACAGCAGGCTCGACATATTCACCTTGGCGCGGAACCACCCAGGATGATTAGTGCCTCGTCCGCCCGACATCTGAAAGATCTTCTCCAGGGGCATCGGGGTCCTGGACCTTCATGGACGCCGCATCGTAGGCTGGGGACTGCGCATGTCCAGTGGATGGCAATTCCGGCCAGAGCAATCCCGATGGCCTTGAATAAGGCTGCGTTAGGTGGCAGGGACGGCGAAGCTCCTCCCCGAATTACGTTTGCGGGCAGTAAGGGTGCATAAGAACTGACTCCGATTCGCCTTCTTTTCACAGGATTCCGTATGTCCCAAAATCCGTTCACGTCAAAGTGGAAACTCTATTTGCCGTGCAATCAAAAGGTTACAAAATTCCGCACTTGGGCCGCATCCCGCTCGGTGTAAATATCGGACCAGGTAACACGAGAGCACTACTTAACAGCTAGCACCCGCGGCCAGTGGGCGCATTTTTGTTGCCGTACCTAAATATCGGAAGGCGAGTGACGCGGCATGAAAGCCCATCGCGCCAGCAAGGAATTGTCATGATGAAACAACCTAACGTACGCGATCGAGGCGGAGCCGTCGCGCTCTTTTCTCGCCAGAGAGCCGCAGCGCTCTCCATTCATTCCATGATCGCCGTCGTCCTTTCGACGGGCCTGATGTCTGGTCAGGTTACTCAGATCGATGGCGGCCAGATCCGTGTCGCCACTAATCTGCAAACCGGAACTTCGTACGCAGTAAGTGAGTCCGATTGCGGGAAGTTACTCAGCCTGTCCAACGCGAATAACATTGTCGTAACTATCCCGCAGGCGGGATCCACCGGACTTCCCGCCGGTTGCTGGATCGACATTCAGAATACCGGCGCGGGAACGGCGACGTTTACTTCAGGCACTACCCTCATCGACGGCGGCGTCGGATTCGCTCTCTCGACCAATCAGGGACTGAGCCTGCTTTCGGCCGGCACCGCGTACTTCACGGAGCGCGGCCAAGGTTCCGGCGGCGGAGGCGGCGGGGGCGGCGGCGCGCTGGCCATCGAAAGCGGCGGGGTCCCGTTGGGGCCGGCTGCCACGTTGAATATTGTTGGCGGGACCGGCGTCGACTGCGTACCGCAGGTCACCGCCGGCGTGATGACATTTCAGTGCAACGCCGACACTGCTTACGTGGCTTCGAAGGTGAATCTACAGAGCTCTGCAAATCCCCAAATCTGCACCTCGTCGTCCGGTAACGGCGCCGTTTACAGCGCAAGTTGCGCTTCCACCCTGGGCGCTTACGCGGCAAAGCAAACTCTGTTCTGGTTCGCGGACGTCGCCAATACCAGCACCACGCCTACCCTGAATATCGATACGCTGGGAGCCGTAAAGCTGGTCCGCCAGGATGGCACATCACTTGCCATTAACGATATTAAAGGCGGAGCACTCTACCGCATCTGGTACGACGGGACGAATACCCGCGTGGCTGAAGCCGGCACACTCGGTTCCTCCGGCGGCGTTACCACTACGCGAGGCCTGTTTTCAAGCCGCGGCGTCTGCGGCATCGGCCAGACCGGAAATACTTTTTACTCTACCGACGTTGCCCACTTCAGTCAGTGCAACGGCACTTCCTGGGCAGATTATTTCGAAGGGCAGCCCGTCTCGCTTCCCTCGGGTACATCGTTTATAACTCTGAATGGAGCCGGCGCAACCATAACCACAAATGCGATCTCCACCATCAGTACAGCTGCCGCAGCCTCCACGAATATCATCGGCCAGGAGATACCCGCTCCCGCCGGCACGTGGACTATCATCGCCTGGCTACAACCGGAGGATCAGGGCCTCGCCAGCAGCCCGGCTCCGGCCCGCGTGCTGTATGTCCGGGACGGCAGTGGCAAGATGGTCGCCCTCTACGCACAGTCTTCGGTCAATAATGGCAACCAGCTTCAGTGGGTGCATATTTCTTCTCCCACCGGTACGATCACGAACGTACTGACGGCCGCACAGACCTCCTACTTCATTCCGTTTCTGAGAATCCAGTACGACGGAACGAATCTCACTTACTCCGGCTGCACCACTTACAACGCCGCCGCCACAGCCGGCGCCAATAACTATGGCGGCGGCAATTGCGAACGACTATCTTTCGAATCCGCAACGGCGTTCATCGGAACTCCCGCTGCCGTCGGCTGGGGGCTGGACGCTCACTCCGGCGGCACGGCGACTAATGCCGTAACTGCTCTGGACTGGCAGGTGACTAACTAATATGAGACTCCTCAGATTCTTACCTTTACTGTTATGCGGCGCGGCTGCGTTTGCGGGACAATCCATTCAGTTCGGGGCGCAGAATATCTCCAATCAGACTGCTCCCACAACTCCCACCAACCGCCTTGAGTTTTGCATTCACAGCTGGACTGCGGGCAGCTATACCCACATAGTGTCCGGGCCTGGCGGAGCCTTCGGCAACGGGGCTACCGGGTGGCTCGTGTACATGCAGTCGCAGGGCGCCAGCGGACTCGGATTAGCTTCTCGCAACGCATGGGACAACGGCCCCGGTACTTTTATCCCGCTGGGCGGCCTGACCGTTCCAGAGGTCTACGTACGTCTGCAGCATGATCGCGCCAATCTTGTGGACGATTATGAAGCCTGGGATGTCAGCGGCAACCGGATTTTCTCCGCGTCCATACAGTACACATCCGAGGTGGATAGCGGAAAAGGGCTATCGATCGGGTACGGTAATGAGCCGACTGTGGACGTGGCGTTCATGCGGGTTCACACTACCCTGGTGCCCCTGAACTCCAGGCCTCCGGTGACCTATAGTCCGGCCAACCGGCTGCTGGAGTGGAAGTTTGACGGTAACCTGAGCGATTCCTCCGGCAACGGATACATCGCCGTCTATGGCCGCGGTCTACCGACATATGTGACAACACTGAATCAGCAGATAGTGGCGATTCTCAAAGCAAACGCGAACTCGTGGGCTAACATAGTCAGCCTGCGTGCGGGATATTCGGGGTCTCTGGACGGGACTTCCAGTTACTCCGAAGCCGACACGTCGTCGACCGTGACCTGCTTCTGGCAGGAACTATCCGGCCCGTCCGGGCTATTCTTCGCCGGCCGGTCCAGTTGCTCTCCGACCATCTCCGGGATTGTATATGGGGATTACACCATGGAACTCGCGGTAACTGACGTGACCAACAACCAGGTTGTGGCGACTGCCGACGTAGGTGCGGTTGCCATGGACAGCAAAGGCATCGTGGTCAACGCCGACCCCAACGCGGATGCCATGTTTGGCGATATGATCGCATTCGGGCAGAACCCCTGGGGCTATGCGGATTATTGGGAGCAGCACGCGATGTATCTGCGACTCGCCGACTATACCGCCGAGGGTTGGGGCAGTTCCGGCCCTCAATGGGAGCAGACCGGCGCGGGCACAGTGAGTTACTACTGGAACGGCAGGGGAATCGGCCCGGGGAATACGACATGTTCGAACACCCTGACGGCCGGCATCACGGCGGCCGCGCTTTCGATTCCGGTCTCCAACGCCTCTTGCCTGGATCTCACCACATACCCCACCAGAATTCTGCTTGCGGCAGGCGGGCCTACCGAAGAGGTCCGCATTTGTTCGTCGAGCGCCACGGGCGGCCCTGCCACTCTGACCGCCTGTTACGACGGCAGAGGACAGAACGCTGCAAACTGGGGCGGTGGCAGTCTTGTGGGCCAGGTGAAAGTCACGGGGAGCGGAACGACGTTTATTACCGATCCGGTATCGGCTGTGTGTCCCGGTGGCGCACCGGGTCCAACGGGGCTTGCGTCGTACTCCGGCACGGCTACACTGACAGCGGGCTCGGCCACGATGACGGGATTAGGTACTGCCTGGACATCCGGAATGGTAGGTTCCTACGTACGCGTCCCGGCAACTCACGGCGGCACGGCGTTTATTTTTCTCGCAGAGGTTGCGGCTGTGGATTCTGGCACGTCCATCACGCTCAATCGCGTCTATCCTTCCGATGCCGACACCGGCTCATATCCCCACGCAATCCTTCCCGGCTACCGGACGATCGATCTCCGTGGACCGCATATTATCGACACGAGTGCCACAGGCGAGTGGATGTGGAACGCGACGGGGTGTGAAAGCGAAACGGCTTTGTACCTAAATCCTTTCACAAGTGGAAACGAGTTCGCCGATGGACACGACATTCCGCCAAACAACGGCAGGCTCATGACCGGTTACCAGTACAGCGTCACCGACTCAAGCGGTTGGGTGAACGAAGGCGCGAATGGGGGCATCAGCTTCTATGGCGAATCGCTCGCCAGCCGTGCGCTCTGTCTTCGCTCCGGACTGGCGGCCGCCTGTAACGCCGCCAATGTTATTGACAGCTATCTCGTCAAATCCCCCTGGGGCAACCTGGACGGCGGCGGCTACCCGCCGTTATTTATGGGTGGCCTCGGGATTGGGGCGTTTACGTCGGCGGTTCTCGGACAGGGCGCAAGCTGGGGAGATCTCCGCAGCTATGCCGCTCTCGGCGAGGGTACGGCCAACGGCATCTACAACGGCGGCAGCCCGATTTGCTATGACGGTGACACAAGAGACAACGCGTATACGTTCGCGTGGCTGGTTTACGCCGCGATATACGATCCCGACACCTCCCCCGGTGGTTTTCGCTCGCGCTGGATCAACGACCTGTCAACCATGCAGGCTGACGATGCCGCGTGCCATCTGAGCGATTACTCGTGGGCCAATGGATTTGACTGGAATAACTCCGGCTCTCTGGCCTTTGGTCCGATCACCATGACGAATAATTCGGCAGCCGTAACAGGCAGCGGGCTTGCCTCCGGTGTCTGTAGCGGAAGCGCGTCCGGCAGCGGTGCGGTGGTGAACGGATCGGCCACGTTCACGGTCACGGCTGGAAGCATACCGTCATCCAATGTCGACGCGCTGGTGATAACGGGAACCTTGGGTGGCAACCCGTTAACCGTGCAACTGATGGTTGCCGGCTCCGGTTCTTCTGCGGGCCTTTCCGCGCTCTGGCCAGGGGACACCGGACCCGTAACATGGATGGCTGTCGATACGCAGGATGGCAGCCGGAATATGATCGCAATCGCTACCAGCAACGCGGATACAAGCGACCTGCAGAGTAATTATGCCTGCATCTGGAACAACGCGAATTCGCTGACGCTGGACCGTCCCTGGAAGGGGAGCACCGGCAGCAGCTACTACGGCTTCATCGGGAATCTTGCCGGGTTCGGACAGCAACCTTTCTACGAGGGCATCAATGCCTACCGGATGGGACTTCTGGCTGCGGCAACGGCTCCGGCGCTCGCGAGTCACGCCGCCACCTATCAGTCCTACAACAACAACGCCATAGCGTGGATCAAGAACACCGGCTTCGATATGTCCACGCTGACAACCAGTTACGGGCGCGGCTTCCAGTTCTGCGAACCCTTCACGGTTTCGTCCACTATACAGTTTGACTGGAGGTCCCCGGGTTGTACTTACACTGCCGCCAATCCGGACAGCATGTCGGTCGGTCGTGAGCAGGACATGGAGATCAGTAATGCCTTTTCGGATTACTATATCTATAATCCGGCCAGCGCAAACAAGACGTGGGGTGACGAAGCCTATGGAGCGGTCTGGGGGAATCCCTCGTTCAACACCGGCGGCGTCTATTACGATGCGGCTTCCGACGCAACGAATCAGGCCCCGACGAACCTGAGCGATAGCTCCATCCATGGCGGCAAGTGGTATGGCTTCTTCGCCGGCATGGGGATGCTGCATCGCTGGCCCGCCGTACGGCTGGGCGGCGTAGATCCGCCGAATAACGCGACAATCGAAGTCCCCTTTAACGTCGCCGGAGTGACCAGAGCGACGCAGGCACAGATAACGATTACGTCGCCCAGCGGAAAAGCGGTGACCACTGTGTGCCCCGTCTCGCCATGCGCCATATCCGTGGACAAACGGTCCGGTTCCGTCCTGATGGAATTGGATTATCTCGGCTCATCGGGAGCAGTGGTGTCGCCAGGCGATATCCTTCCGCTTTTCGTACCGCAATGAGGAGTTCCCGCCGCGGCGAACGCTGCACATCCTTCGCCGCGGCGGGCGTCGCAAACGTCGTTGTTCGGCTCTGCCGCCGGATTTCTGACGCGTGTTCCTCGAGTGCCACTTGAATGCAGGTACGTTGATCGGCTGTCTGCCGCTAGAATGCAATTTGAGGTCTTTGCTGAAAAACTGTCTGTGCGGGTTGTTTCTCGTCGTCGCCTTTCCGATGGCCTTGTTGTCGGGATTCGGGCGCGTTCATCCGCTGTTTTCTTTCTGGGCTCAGGCCTGCGCACTGGCGCCCGGCCTGCCGGGCGATTATCTGAGAATCGCTTACTACCGGCTCACTCTGGAGGAATGTTCACTGGAGAGCCGGATCCAGTTCGGATCGTTTTTTGCTCATCGGGAGGCCAGAGTGGCGCGCGGAGTTTATATTGGCTCCTATTGCGTGCTCGGCATGACGCGGATCGGCGAAAGGTCGCAAATTGCTTCGGGAGTTCAGATTCTGAGCGGCAGAAAACAACACTCCCGCGACGCCGAAAACAGAGTGATGAGTTCGGACCATGGTGCTTTCGAAACCGTTCAGATCGGCGCCGATTGCTGGATCGGGGCAGGTTCGATCGTCATGGCGAATATAGGCGGCGGAGCAACCGTAGGAGCCGGCTCAGTCGTGATCGGTTCCATACCGGCGGACTCCGTTGCAGTGGGAAATCCGGCGCGGGTAGTTGGGGAAAACCGGCGGAGGCCAGCCTAACTGAATGCTCGGCCTCGGTATACATACACGCGAACAGTACAACCGGATAGGAGACTCGCGTCGTTTTGCGGGTTCACAGGTGGCTTATAATCTGCTGAATGTCGGCGAGAATCCGAGCGAGGAGGATATTCGTGTTTTCGAAGACATCAGCGTGACGCTGAGGACCTCGAACGGGACATTTCGAACGACCTTCCGGAATCGTTTTGAGGATGTGGACATTACTTGTCTTCGCCTGATGGGCCAAAACTTTCGGCCCGAATCCGCCATCCGCGTAGAGGATCGCGCGGTTTCTCACGGCCTCACTTCCTGCGAGTGGGCGAAACGGCTTCTACCGCTTTTTCCCGCGGCAATACTGGAAGCCTCGGACCTCGTTCTGCAGTTGCTCGAACTGTCGGTCGACGGTGAAACATTCATCACCGAACTGGACGGAACTCCCCTCCAGTACATTCGACCCCCGTTTGTCGTCTCTGTGCTGCACGCGGAATCCTGGCGCAATCCGATACGGTGTCTGATCGCGGCTCACGGGAAGAAGCGTTTCGGTCGCCTCGGCTTGCCGGCGGGCTGGACGCAACAGCCGCCGGGTTCCGGCTATCGCGTCGTCTCGATACCTTACGTTCATCCCGAAGCGGCAGCACTGGCCCGCACCGATCCGCGCTTCCGCTTCTGCCGTCGTTCGGTCTTCGAACGGACTGACCTTCCCTGCGATGTGATACGAACCATGAACATATTTAATCGTTCGTATTTTTCAACCGAGCGGCTGGAGGAGGGATATCGGGCAATCTTCGACAGTCTTCGGCCCGGCAGCATCTGGATCGTGGGCAGGACTCTCGAAGAGGATCTCAGTAACCATGCGACATTTTTCCGCCGCCGGGAACACGACTGGGAGGTGTTGGATCGTGTCGGCGGCGGCTGGGAAATGGAAGACATGGCGTTGAGTCTCTCCCATGAGTGATCGGACTCCCCGCCAGCCGACGCCCCGGCCTTTCCGCGTGCTGCTGATCTGCGATTCTTATCCACCCGTACTGGGCGGGTCGGAAATCGAAGCCCAGAGGGTGAGCGCGGGGTTGATCCGCCGTGGGCATCAGGTCCATGTTCTCTGCGCCGGGGGACCCCCGATGCCTGCGGTCGGAGACTGGATCGATCCGGCGGGAATACCGGTCACCATTCTCACGCGGCACTCTCGCGGCGCGTGGAAAGATCGCGTCTTTGCCACAGAAGTGGCCTGGGCCATCTGGAGCCGGCGTCATAGCTACGACGTGGTCTATTTTCTGATGCAGGGCCTGCATCTCGCCGCCGGCCTTCCTGTCGCGCGCCTGCTGAAGAAGCCAGCCGTAATGAAGGTTGGCGGCAGCAATGTGATTCCTTTCATGCGGCACTCGAGAATGGGCCGGCATGAACTGGACTGGATGCAGCGGTGGCGCGTGCCGGTCATGGTCCTGAATCAGGGCATGATGGAGGAAGCTCGCGCCGATGGATTTTCGGACGATCAGCTGGTTTGGATGCCGAACCCGATTGATCCGGACGAGTTCAGGCCCGCATTGCCGGGAGAATCCGCCGCGTGGCGCGAAAGTCACGGGATCCCTGCCGGTATTCCGGTGGCAATTTACGTCGGGCGTTTGTCGCATGAAAAGGGACTTCGGGAGCTGATTGGCGGATTCGCCCGCGGAGCCCACCGTTATCCCGAGGCTCTGCTGCTGCTAGTGGGCGACGGCGCCGTGCGCTCCGAACTGGAGTCGCTGGCCCGCGCGGCGAATCTCAAGCCGGAGCGGATTCGCTTCATCGGACGCGTTCCTCCTTCGGCGATTCCTCTGTGGCTGCGAGCAAGCGACGTCTTCGCTCTGACTTCGCCCAGCGAGGGGTTTGCCTGCGCGCTGCTTGAAGCGATGGCGGTTGGCCTTCCGTCGGTGGTGAGCGCGATTCCCGCCAACCTGCAACTGATCGACGATGGAATCCACGGTCTGACCGTTCCGTTCGGTAGCGAAGATGCTATCGCCGAAGCGTTTTTCAGGATGTTCCGCGATCCGGCTCTGCGACAGAAAATGGGGAGCGCCTCGCACCTTCGGGCTGTGGAGAATTATTCCACGGCGAAGGTGGTCGAACGCTATGAAGCGCTCTTCGGGACGTTAATGCCCCGCTGAAACGAACCTAGCTCACCGCGGAAGGGCTCGCGGCCACATTTTTTCCGGTGCGCAAGTCGCGCGCGAACCCAACGTAACGTACCAGTTTGCCGCGGAAAACGGTCAGCAGCAGAAACGCATAGATCGCGCCGCCCGTGGCGATCTGCGCTACCAGGCTGACAACCGGCAGCCACCCTCTGCCCTCCAGCCATATTTGCAGGCCGCGGACCCCGAGCGCCATCGCGGCCGAGCTCATAAAAGCGGGCCAGAGCGTTGCCAGGAAATCCAGGACAGGAAGCTTGATTCGCCGTAACAAAATGAACAGGGTGGGAAGAATTGTCACGGGAGTCATGACGAGCCATGACGCTGCAACTCCGCTCGTGCCGTAATTTCGCGCCCCGAAATAGAACGCCACAGGCATCAGGAATAGATTGAGTAACGACATCCGCATCGTAAACTTCGTGGCGCGTTGTGAGATCAGAACTTGTTCCGCGAGCGTTTCGAGCGTGCGCAGGAACATGAATGCGGCCAAAAACTGCATCGGCGCCACCGCGTTCATCCACTTCCCCTTCAGCACGACGGGCACGGCCAGTGGAGCCACTATCACAAGCCCGGCCATTAACGGCATTACCGCCAGACTCAGCACTTCGACAAAAATCAGATAGTAGCGCCGTACCAGCGCCAAATCGTTCTGGACGTTCGCGAAAAGCGGTCCGGCCGTGCGCATCAGCAGCGCACTGACTTTGTCGGCGGGCGCGGTGGCAAGATTCATCGCCATGTTGTACGAACCGAGCATCGCGTCGCCCAGAAAACGGCCAACTATGATGCCGTCGGAATAACTGTATGCGGACCAGGCCAGGCGGCCAACGGCGGTTTGCCGTCCCAGTTCAATAGGAGCCTTTATTTCCTGCCACCTCGGTATGGAGAAAGGTACCCGCTTCCAGCTCGTTATCATAACCGCGTTGGCAATTTTACCCGACAGGCCACCGATCACAAGCGACCAGTATCCCCAACCCAGCCACGCGCAGGTAACGCTTACCAGCGCCTGGATAATGGATTGCGCTGCCTCGGAAAGCGAGAGTCGGCGGTAGTCCAGTTCTTTCTGTAGTAAACCCAGTGGAACCGCCTGAAACCCGGTTACAAAGAATCCGGAACTGCCGACAATGATGACCGGGATCAATGCCGGCGTGTGAAAAAACCTCGCCAGCAGCGGAGCCAGCACGCAGGATAAGGCGAAAATAGAGGTGCATAACAGAACGGAGAACGCGTGCAACTGACCCAGCGCCCGGCGGTTCAGCTCTGGCATGTGGAGCACCGCGGTTCCGACGCCAAATTCGGCCAGCAGATTTGTGAGATTGAAGTAAATGCCCGCCATGCCGCTGATCCCGAAATCCGTCTGGGAAAGCATGCGGGCCAGCGCGATCAGGGAGGCCCAGCTGATCACCTGCGTCGCCCATTTCGCGCCAGCCGTCCACGCGATACCGCCGACCACGCGACGGTCCAGCTTTCGTTTTTGCTCGTGAGTGTGCTCGGAGGGTTCCTGCGGCGTCATTCGTGCTCTTAACTATCGTCCGCTGTATGACGTGTTGTCAACACATCGGACTCAAAACGAGGCCGGGCGCTATAATCTGACATGTATGGGGAGAATGCTGAATCCGGAAGCGCTTCAGCAACAACGCGGAAATAATCGCGCTCTTTCCCCGCCGCTGAAAAGATCAGTCCTGCCTCCTGCCCCAGGGCAAATCGAACAAGCCCCGAACCCGGCGCCGAATGCTCTTCAGCGGCTGGCTTTCCTCGCCGGACTTGCCACAATTTTTGTTAAGCTCACGGTACTGCCGGAGCTCCTCGTCACATTCCTGGGTGTGAACACTTATCTTCTCTGGATTGTTTCCCCGCCTGCACTTTTCGGCGCGCTCTTCACCGGAGCCATCGGCCGAACCCTGCGACAAAAGCCGGCGCGCTGGTTTCTCTGGTTTTTCCTCTGGATGATGATTGGGCTGCCGTTTAGTTCCTGGGTGGGCGGGTCTGTGCCCGAGTTCCGCTACTATGCCCAGAATTCGTTTCCGCTGATGTTCGTTTTCGGAGGACTTGCGCTGGTTTGGAGTGAAGTTCGCAGTACTTTTATCACGATAGGGCTGGCGGGCGTCTTCATTATTGGGGCGGCGCGCTTCCTCGCTCTCAATGGAGACGACGGACGTATGCAGATGACTTCCGCATCCAGCACCATCGGTAACGAGAACGACCTCGCGAGCCACCTCATTTTTGTGCTGCCATTTGTTCTTTTCATCGCCCTGGACCGGCGCATCAATCGCTTTCTTCGTATTTTGCTGGTGGCTCCGATAGCTTTCGGAATCTTTGTGATTTTCGCCACCGCATCCCGTGGTGGCCTGGTCTCACTATGCGTCTGCTTTCTGTTCGTCCTTTTCCGCGGTTCAGCCCGGCAGCGCATGTCGGCGATCGTTGTTGGTGGCGTACTGGCGCTGGCAATCCCGTTCCTGCTGAGCGGCAGTAACGCGCTGGACCGTCTGGGTTCATTGTTTGGCGGACAGCACGAAGAGGCGAAGGAATCGGGCGACTCACGCGATTATCTCCTGCGTCAAAGCATAATCTTCACGGCGCAACATCCGGTGTTTGGGGTCGGATTGTTCCAGTTCCCTAACTTTGAGGGTAGAACGTCCATCAGTGCGGGCGTAAGAGGCAACTGGCACGAAACCCATAACGCCGTGACTCAGGTTTCCAGTGAATGCGGCGTTCCCGCCGTGATATTTTTTGCGCTGGCCATCGGCACGGCACTGACGTCCGTCAACCGCATTTACGGACAGGCGCGACGCGAGGGCTATACCGAAATCGCGAATGCCAGCTTCTGCTACCTTCTGTCCTCGGTCGGCTATCTGGCCAGTATCATATTTCTTTCTAATGCGTACCGGTTCTATTTGCCGGTCATGATCGGCCTCGCAGTTGCCCTGACCGTGTCCGCTCAAAAGGAGATGTCCCGCAATCGCCCCGTGAACTTTGTGTCGACCGGCTGGATGCCTCCGGTTGCGGCGCGCCGCCCCCTGGCGCACTCGTAGCCCCAGGGCCCCTGCACGGCACGGCTCGCCGCCCCCATAAACCTCAAGATGCGAATTCTTTACGTCCATTCCACTCTTGTACCACCCCCAACCGACGTAGATATTGACCGGTTTTTCCTGCTCTCCGACCACCTCGAAGGCGATGTACTGCAGCCAATCTGGTTCCGGACTCCGGAAGAGGTGGAAGCGAGGTTCGGCCCAGGCTCTTATCCGGTGCATACCGTGGGAAAATTTCGCTACCACTGGTTCCTTATCCCCGACCGGAATATCAGCGGCCGGCTGGCGATATTCCGGTTCATCCTCCGCAAGGGTCGCGAATTATACAAGGAACGCAGGTTCCAGTGCATTGTCGCCTACTCCCATCAGACCACCGGACTGATGGCCGGCCTGGTGAAACTGCTCACGGGAACCAGGCTCGTCATTGAAATTGCAAGCACTCCGCAGAACTCCTATATTACGGACGCCCCTAACCCCGGCCTGGCCAGCTATGCGAAGCGGCTGTATTCCGACATTTGCCTGCATCTGTCGGTGTTTCTCGCCGACCGTTGCCATTACCTTTTCCCCAAACAGCTGAATTATTATCCGTTTCTGCGGAGTGCAAAGAACTCCGTGTTTCACGAGTTCGTTCCGGTGTCCAAAATTGACAGAGTTGTCGAAAGCAAGACGGACGAGGGCGCGAAACCAGAGCAGTTGTATGTTCTTCAGGTTGGCGCACCCTGGTACCTGAAAGGCGTTGATGTTCTAATCAAAGCCTTCGCTGAAGTTGCGCCCGAGTTCCCTAACGTCACACTGAAGCTGCTGGGTTTCTATCCCGGCCAGGAAGCCCTGCTCGAATTGACCCGCAATGCTCCGCAGGTCGAAGTCCTCCGGGCGCGGCCGAATCCCGAGACGCTGGAGATCGTCAAGCGCGCGGCGATTATGGCGACGCCAAGCCGCACCGAGGGCCTGCCCCGCGTGATCATGGAGGCCATGGCTGCCGCTCTGCCGGTGATCGCTTCCGACGTCGGCGGCATCCCTTCTCTGGTTCACGATGGCGAGAACGGCTACCTGATCCCCATCGGCGATCATCACGCGCTCGCCCTCCGGCTTCGACAGTTGCTGAGCGACGCGCCCCTGCGCCGTCGCATGGGTGATGCCGGATATGTCCGGGCGCACAACGAGCTGAACGAGCAAGCCTACGTTCGCGGGTTTACCCGGATGATCGCAGACACCATTGGCCCAGGACAGGACCCGCAATGACGATCCTGAAGACAGCCGCACGTACCGTCCTGCATTCCATGGGTGGTCTGGCGATTCTCCGACGAACCCGGCGCGGATCCTCGCGCGTCCTGATGTTTCATTCGTTCGACGAAGGCGATCGGGCGAACCTCGATTCCCTGTGCGCGGAGATCGCGAAGACCTGTCAGCCGGTTTCACTCCACGACATCGTGGAAGCGGCGCACGGACGCTCCGCACTACCCTATTACGCCGTGACCGTGACCATCGACGACGCCTATCGCAGCTATCTGCGCTGGGGCCATCCGGTCTTTCAGCGCCACAAGATTCCGGTCACTGTTTTCGCCGTTGCAGGTTTTTCGGACGGAAGACTATGGTTATGGCCCGATCAGACGGAGTTTGCGCTCGAACATACGAACCGGACTTCCATCCGCGCCGAGGTCCGGCCCGGAAAGTTTCTCGATCTGGATCTATCGACCGCCGTGAGCCGTCAGACTTCTACCGGCGAGCTCAACGAAATGCTCAAGGTGATTCCCGATGAAGATCGGCTGGCTTTTATTGCGGGGCTCGAATCTCTCACGGGTGTCAGCATCCCGCCGCATCCGCCGGAAAACCGGGCCGCTATGAACTGGGATGAACTGCGGGCCATTGCCGCCGACGGCGTCGAAATTGGCTGCCATACGGACACCCATCCGATCCTGTCGCGCGTCTCGCCAGCCAAACTGGCGGGGGAAATTCGCGGAGCCAAGGAATTTCTGGAATCGCGGCTACGGTTTCCCGTAAATCATTTCTGTTATCCCAACGGACGCGCCATCGATATCGGCGCGGCTGCTGCCGAGATGGTTCGCAGTGCCGGTTACCTATCCGCAACTACTACAACCTGGGGCATGAATCCGCGGCAGGCCGACCCCATGGCCATCAAGCGCCTGCCATTTTCCGGCGAGACCTCGCCTCAGTACGCGGCCGAGTTGCTGGCGGGCCTTCACCTGCCAGCTAACGCAAACGCTCAGGTGCAGTAGGGATTGGCGGGGCTGTTCAGATAACCGCTATCGTCGTCGAGCATCGCCAATTGAAGATGAGCTGGTTCGCCCAGAAGACTTCTCCTGTCCAGAGCGAGCACCGGCATATCCCCGCGCATCCGGAATCCGTTCGCTTCCAGCGCCTGACTTGCAACCGGGACTGACGCATAGCTGATTAATTCGCAGCTTTCCGGATCCTGCGCCGCTGCGTGGGCGGCTGCTGAATAAGCCGCTATCCAGTCATCCGCCTGCTCCGAAAGGATTCGCAGATCGGCCAGACGGCACTGCCCTCCCACGCGCGATAGCAGGAAATAGCCCCGAGGCACTCCATTTTGCGAGAGGCTGAAATAACTGATCGCCGCGCCGGGGCAGCGCAGCATGAATTCCAGAAAACCCGCAACATGACGGGATTCGGGATAATCGCGGGTCCGATCGCTAAACGAAAAGTGCCGATCCGGAGCGGAGCGCGTCGAAGTCCAGCCTGCCGCAGAGGCCAGGGACGACCGGCTCCAGTTCGCATTCCGCAACAGCCGCGCCAACGCCCGCGAACCATCGAATGTCCGCGTACGAAACTGGCGCCAGGGACGGAGCACGCGGGCGTAGATTCGCGCCGTGCCACGCTGTTTGAATCCCATCGCGGGCAACACGCGAAGAGTGTCGTCCGAGCCCCCTACGCCGAGCACGACATCGGCACGTTTCGCTATCTGGTTCATGAGCGCAACGCCCATTCCCGGGGCGGAACTTGCCCAATCCAGAACGCGCACGGCCATGATTGTACCCGAAGGCGTCGCCAGGCGAACGGGCCACACACTGCCGTGCGCCACAATGCCGTCTCCCTTGCGCAGCACGAAGCTTCTCGATCCCTCCCATTCCGGGCCAGGCTCGTAGTATTTCCATGCCAGCAGAGCGGGATCGAAATTCGGCGAATCGGATGAGGCTTGATAGACGCCGCGCAGAAAGGCCGCTACTTCCGGCAGCGATTCCGGCGTCGTCGCTGTCAGTTGGTAAGCCACCGGTTGAGCCTCCGCCTCCGCTTGAACAGTGGCGGAAAAACCAGTTCCGAAGAAACCGTCATGACTGCCGGCCGATGAGCCGCAAACCGAGAGGCAGTGCGGCCGGGCACGTCCGCAGCAGCCACGAAGCCATGAGATATTTCTTCCGCCGGCTATACGCATAGCAGCTGTCATAGGCGCGAACGGCGTCTTGCCAACGCCGCTCGCGAATGGCGATCTTTCCCTTGAGCATGTCCACCTCGAACTGGTTGATCGCCCGCCGGGTCGTCAGGCACTCCCTTTCTTCGGGGGTGAGATTGAGCACCCGGCCCGCTTTATCCAGGGTCGCAAGCATCAGGTTCGGATACCGTATGTCGATCGAGTTGTTGTCGTGCCTGAGCCGGTAGCGCGCAAGCGGCTCCGTGTTGTAGCCAATCCGGCCGGGAGGGTCCGCCTTGAGCATCCGCAGCCACAGATCCAGGTCTTCGGCCAGGATCTCGTTCTCATCGTGCATCCCGATGCGTTCCAGCGCTTTGCGTTTGATGATGGAGCCCAGCACCTTGGGCGACGTCCGGAACTCCATAATGCTACAAAACGACACCGTCCCGGTGGATGGATACTTATCCAGGTAATATGTCTGATCCATCCCCGGCCAACGGATAGCGGCTTCCGGGCTGTCGACGAAGTGGAGCGAGTTGCAGTAGAGCGCGTCCATCTCGGGGTTCGCCTCCATCATGCGCACTTGCGACTCCAGGCAGGTGGGGTCCAGTATGTCGTCCGCATCCAGTTGAACGATGTACTCAGCGGCGGAGGCCCGGATGGCCGTATTCCGCGCAACGCCCGTGCCGCGATTCGGCTGCCAGATATAGCGGATGCGCGATCCGTAGGGCCGCAAGACCTCCTCAAGCGCCGGGGTATCCGGACACCCATCGCTCACTACGATCACTTCGAAGCTCGGGAAAGTCTGATTCAGCGCCGAATCGATGGCAGCACCGATGTAGCGGGTGGTCTTATACGACGGAATGATGACGCTGACCCGTGGCACCGCATCTGACATAAGCCCCGATTATAACTCTCAGACAGCCTTCACGGGCAGCACGGGCACAGTCACGAACGATGAACGGAGATCGCAAAACACGTTATAGCGGATAACGTACCAGAAGGCGGCAACGCCATCCATCGGTCCGATTTTCTTGCCCTGCTCGTAGGTCCGGCCATAGTAACTGATGGGAACTTCGTAGATCGCGCAGCCGAGTTTGACTACTTTCGCCGTAACCTCAATCTCGAAGCCGTAGCCGCTCGACGTGATCTTCATCTGCCGCATAATTTCCGAACGGAATGCCTTATAGCCGGTCTCGACATCGGTCAGATTGATATTGGTAAAAAGATTGGAAGTAAACGTGAGGGCTTTATTTGCCAGAAAGTGGTAAAAATAAAGCACGCGCGAGGCCTTACGCACAAGGAATCTGGAGCCGTAAACCACATCGGCGTCTCCGTCGATGATCGGTTGAATCACATCTGGAATCTCAGCCGGATCGTATTCCAGATCCGCATCCTGAACGATGACAATGTCTCCGCGCACCTCGGCGAAGCCCGTTTTCAGCGCCGCCGTCTTCCCGCGGTTCACATCATGCTGCAGCAGCCTGACGCGTGGGTCGGCCAAGGCCAGTTCCCGGACAATGTCAGCCGTCCGATCTTTGGAGCAATCGTTCACCACGATTACCTCGGCAACGGCGTCCAGCAGCAGTACCTTGCGGACAACATGGGCAATCGTAGCCTCTTCGTTATACGAGGGTATGACGACCGACAGACATCGATGACCTCCGGGCATAGAGATCCTCAGTCTATCACGCGATACATCAAATTCCCGTCAGTTTCATTTATTCGCCGAGCGCATAGAGCCGAAAGTTCGTATTGCTGAAAATCATGCGGAGGCGATCGCCATATTCCCGGACAAAAGGATGGAGCACGGTGGAATCACCGTTGAGGAAATCGGTAACCACAATGTAGCGGGCGTGAATATTATGACTATAATTCCAGACCAGTTGCGGGTCGCCATGTTCGGGGTAGACGCTGGCGGGGCGCCGGGTATAGAGGGACAACACACGAGGGTTCTGGAACACAAACACGTCCTTTGGATTTGTGTTTGCCCTGATGTACTGACACAGTTCGGCGAAACCGGGAGTGGAAACTCCACCCTCAATCTGGCCGGGCCGATAGGTTCTGTCCTCTATGACGTAGCAGGTGAGGATCAGAAAGACAAGTGCACACGTCGCTCCGCGCCATACGCGCGAGCCGAAGCGGCCTTTCAGTAAACCAAGTCCGATGAAGATGTAAAGGAAGAAGAACGGCACCAGCGGCATCATGTAGCGTGTACCCGTCCCGAGACTCCACAGCACCAGGAGCACGCCGTACAGAATGACCGTTACTTCCAGCGGCGAGCGAAAGCGCCTGAGATTGACAAAGAACCCCGCACCGGCCAGCAGGACCGCCGGAACTATAGCGGCGTAACGCAACAGGCGTTCCCAACCCCCGGCAGAAGACGAAAACAACGTACTCACGGCGTAAAGATAGGCTTTGACGGTTGCGCCCGGTGAGAAGGCAAACATCTGCAGATAGCTGCTTTCGCTGTGGATCAGCAGGCCCTGGGCCAAGGTGAGCAGGGCGAAGATACCCGCCACAAACGCGGCCAGACGGCTGATTCTGCGGAAGCGCAGAAAGTCGTAACAAAGCACCGCCGCGGGCAGCACGATACCTGCGCTGCGAGTCGCATAGGCCGCATAGGCGAGTATGCCGATTACGATGCCGCGCAATTCCGGGCGGCGCATGGGCGCTTCATCGTAAGCAAGGCGGAGCAACCAAAGCGCCAGAGACCAGAGCAGCAGGAACAGAAAATCGGGAAGCACCGCATCTTTGAATCCAAGAATCCAGGGCCAGGTGGTCCAAAGAAAAATGGCGGCGAGCGACTCAATTGCCGGTAAATCCCGGCAGAAAAAGCAAAAAAGTACCGGAATGCCGATCGCGAAAAACACTATGCCCGGCAGTTTCAGGACGTTATAATCGAGCCCGTATTTGGCGTATAAAGGCGTCAATACCAGAGGAAACAGAGGGGGATAAGTGGTCGGGCTCAGGCTCTTAAAATAGGGATTGACGATATAGCCGGTATCCGCGTACGGCCGGCCTTCACTCAGGCTGCGGGCGTGGGAAATATAGAGCGAAAAATCGCCTCCCCAGTCCTGCCCGCTGCGCCGTTCGGCAATCAGAACGGCCGCGGCCACAATCGCCAGAACGATAGCGATCCAAAGTCCGGGCCGCAATTGGTAGCCAGATGCCGGAGGCGACGATATTTCAAGCTGGGATGGCATTGTGATTTCCGGTCCGCAGGACGATTGTAACAATCGGCCGAAATCTCAACCGCCAGGCGCGCCATTTATTGTCGGGAGGCCGCGCGCGCGATGAGCACGGGGTCCGACTGCGAAAGAACCGTCGCCCCGGCTGACAGGTACTGCACTACGTACCAGTGGGCTCCCTGGCGATCGTCGACGGTGACATCGCATGTGGAAGCAGACTCGCATGGGTAGGCTTTGACTTCACCGGAAGGCGCCGTCACCCAGATACGCCGGCCGGTTGCCCCATCCGGACCCGGCTTGATCTGGAGCGATACGGTGCGGTATTGGGGCTGCGCCACACCACCCAGACGAACGGCCGGCCATTGGTGCGACATGCCCATGCCGAAAAAGAAGCCGGTCCATTTGAAAGCGCCCAGGCCGCCATCGGAGTTCTCGTCGCGCACGAAATTCGAATCGCTGTAGACGCCGCCGGTGGTGTAAACGGGATTGCCCCAAATGGAACCGTAGGCGCGGTCTCCCCAGGCCTTCGCTTCCGGCGACGGATTGGCCTCGTAGTAGACGCGCAGCGCCTGAGAGGCCTCGGCTGTGAGCACACGGGCGGCGCGGACGGAGGGCGGATACAGACCGTTATTGCAACCAGGGGTCCGCGAATCGAACTCGGAGCTGGGAGGCGGAATTGTTGCCGGTTCACACGCCTGAAATATCCGTCCGTAATAGAGGCCCTGGGTAACCGGGTCATAGCCAACGTCATGTATCCATTTCGCCGCCGACGCGGCAAGTTCGGAGTACCTTTTTGCGAACGGCGCGCCGGGAATCTGCGAAGCCAGCTTCATTTGCGTGATCTTGATGCCCAGCATGAAAGGCTGCTGGCCAAAACCAGCCAGAGCGTACGAGTAAAAATGCGCGCCCGTTTCCGTGGGGCCATCCCAGGGCCGGTCGAGCGTAATACGGGTAGCGCTATTCCATGTACATGCCCAGTTTTCACGCATTTGCGGATCGCTGTTGCCGGTGGCGATCGTACTCAGGAAGTTGTTGTTACTGACGACAAACGTCGCCTGCCCGGAATCTCCGGGCCAAAGTGCGGCCATTGTAATCGATCCCGACGGGTTCCTCTTAAACGCGAAAAACCCGGTGTAGGGCGCTCCAAACCTCGTTCCGTGAACGACGATCTGGTTGCCCTGCACGAGGCCAGTCCCCACGGCATCCGCGGATCCGGCGGTTACCTGAATCGTTCCGCTCGCGACACCGGAACACAGCCCTTGCGGAATGTCGGCGCCGGTTGCGACCGCGCTTCCTTTGGTCAGACTCAGACGCGGGCTGGCGTTGTTCCAGAGAAAGCCGTGAGCCCACGAGTTGTCGGGCCCCTTGCACTTTTCGTCGCGGGCCAGCATTCGCGTGACTTCGGACTGCCAGTGCGCTCGCTGGGCCGGATCCGGATCATAAGCCGCTGCCAGTGTCAGCCAGGTGCCCGCGTAACCCGAATCGCGGGTATCGGTATCGTTGCAGCCAACGCCACCGATCGAACCATTTCTTGCCAGTCCCCGGAGCGAATTCCAGGATGGCCTCTGGGGATCGTTGACGTCCAGAATGGCTGCAACAAAGCCGCCCACCACGCCGCCTCCGATCAGCAAAGTCATGCCCCCGGCGTCGCCGCCATCGATTTGTGGCGAATCGACGTAGTGGTCGCCAAAAACCCGGGCAGCCTGCAGAGCGGGTTCCCAGCCAGAGCGATAATAAAGCGCGCGATGGGCGAGGTCTTCGCCGTAGAAGTTCGCCCCAAAGGCACTGGTATAGGCGAAGCCGTCCATATAGTTGTACTGAACGCCCTTTTGCACAGTTCCGCCGAGTCCGGGCATGTCGTGGCCCAGATAGTAGTAAGCGTCCGTGTCGGATTCGCAGCCCGAAAAAAGCGAAAAAACCTGGCCGTCGCTCCCGTCTGAGGGACGCTTGTAATGCAGGGTGATTTGACGGATATCGGGCTGCAGGATGAAATAGGAAAAGGACCCGGCATCCGCGTCGGCGGGATAAGGACGGGCCAGCGTAATGTGAGTCGGATTGGCAACCGAGACGATGTAAGCATAGAAAACAAAAGGAGTTCCGCCATGGGTTGCGGAAATCCGCAGCATAGCGCCTTCCCGCGCTCCGTTGTCGCCATTCCAAACGGTACCAGCGCCAGCCGCCAGCGGCGATCCGGGCGTCAGGCTCACCGTGCCGGCCGAATAAAGCGGGACACCGCCGGGGCCGGGGCCCGCGGGACAAAGTTCGGAGAGAAAACGGGTCCCTGAGCCCTGCACTCTCATTTGCCCCACTCCGGTTCCGGCCGGCCATGCCTGTGCCAGGAGCCTGTGGGAATCTCCCGAAGGGACATTCGTTCCACGGCCGTCATAGCAAACGGTCAGAGTGGCGGGTCCTTTTGTCGCGGAAGCCGCGCAGATGCGCACTTCTTCGCGCGGGTCATATCCGTTTCCCAGCAAAACTCTGGCCGGGAGGCTGGACAGTTCCAGCAGGGACGCGTCCGCGACGGCAATAGAAGTATCGGCGTTTGTGATGGCACGGGAAAGAGTGGTGGGGGCCGAGCCGCCAGCCGCCGTGCCATTGAAACGATAGGTGACGGTGCCGGCACGGGGTACGGCCCATGACGGCGGCGCAAGCCCCAGGGATTTGTAAGCCGCAATGCGCAAGCGGGTCGCAGTCAGGGCGCGTTCGTCGGCATACCCCCAGGGATTGCGCCCAAATGCGATCATGGGGCCAAAAATCCTATCGACATTGGGATCGGCGTTGACCACGACGCCATTGTCATCGGTAGCGACGGCGCCCGTTTCGAGTGTGGCCGAAGCGGTGTTGCCACCAGCATCCGCCACTGTGAGCCTGAACTGATAGGTCCCGAATACCAGACCGTCAACTGTGGGCTTCACGGTGTTTCGGCCAGTCCAGACCACGGCTGAGGGCCCCTTCAACTGCTGCCATGAGCAGGAGACGGCGGAACTGGCGTCGGCCAGAGAATAGCTTGCCGAACCGTCCAGCCGGGCGGGAAACCCGGCGCGCAGCGATGTCCAGGAGGACCACGCGGGAGCTCCCGCCGTCATGGGGCGGGCGAAGGCAAGCTGCCCAGGCGTGGGCATGTAGGCTCCCGTATAATCCACCCCGTGGTGATTATGTCCGCTGGAGTCTTTGAGGTTGCCATCGAATTTCAACTCCGTCCAGTCGCCGGCGTCCGCCGTAGTGGGCGGTCGGCCACCCAGCGGCAGCAGTTTGGTCGAAATGCGCAGGAAACCCAGCGCCCCCGTGGCACCCCCGCCGACGCTTCCGCCCGGATTCACCGTTTGTTGCAGCGCCGTTATCTCCATGACACTGCTTTGGTATCCCGTTCCGTCGTAGCTCCACATTTCACAACTGAACTGCATGGTCGCGACGTTTCTCTGAATACGGACCAGCGCGTTAGTGACTCCGCTCGTCGATAAGAAGCAGGGTTGCCGCGCGCGCACCTGATCCTTCCCCTCCACCGCAAGTCTGCCATCCGGGCTGATAGTCGCTTTTGTGCCCGTGCCATCCAGATTAAAAATAACTGCCGAGTAGAACCCCGCGGGAGGAATTGTCCAGTTATGAAACTGAAATTCGACCCGCCAGGATTGATTCATGGGAACTAACGGGTCTACAACCTGGATGCTCACTGCCCTGTTCAGGAGGAGAGACTGGCCGGCGAATGCCAGGAACGGAAACAAAACCGGCAGACAGCAAGCCAGCGTTACCCGAAAGTGCGAAGGCATAATCCGATCTTACGTCAGGCCGCGAGCCGTTGCCTTTCGCCGCGCGCGGGCACGCGCTGAAACCAGGGACCAAACGCTATAGTGTTATGAGCCAGCCGGAATATCCGACCTGATCCGCGCGGCAAACCGGAGCCTGTCGTGGCACGGCACACAGGTGGCCCGGCGCACAATATGATCTATTACTATCTCCGCAGACTTTACAGGCTGGTTTTCGCGCTGGCATACAGCCGTACACAATTCAAGCTGTTTCTGGGCGCCTCGCTGGGCGATATTAATCAGAGAATGCTGACTCTGGCCTCGGAGGCGGATTACTTCGCGGGTTTCGTGCGGCCAGTGCCGATTCAAGCCCCCTTTGGAAAGTCGGTTCTGGTGGTTGCCCCGCATCAGGATGACGAAGCGATTGGTTGCGGCGGAGCGCTGTGCCTGCAGACCCAGACCGGCAGCGCCGCGGCCATCGTCATGCTGCAGGACGGAGCCGACGGCTTTGAAACCACCGGTATGACCAGAAGCCAGCTGACGGAATTGCGCAACGAGGAGTCGCGCCAGGCGGCGAAGGCCGCGGGGCTGACGGAGCCTCCCATTTTCCTTGATCACGCCAGCCTTTCCGACAGCCTTGCAGCGGCCTCCGAGCAGGTGCGGGCCATCATTGCCGGGCGCAAGGTGGATGCCGTGTTCGTACCCTTCATTCTCGACGCCCACCCGGATCATCGGTGGGCCAACATCATACTGGCGGAGGCGCTGAAAAATATTACCTGGAACGTGCGCGTGCTGGGTTATGAGGTGTGGGGAATGTGCATCCCGAACGTGGTCCTGGTAATCGACACCGCAATCGAAGAGAAACGGAAGATGCTGGACTGCTTTAAATGGGCCAATACCGCGGTGGATTACACCAACAGCACGATCGGGCTGAATATGTTTCACTCGCGCATGCTGGGGTCCGGGCTGTGCCGTTACGCGGAGCGATTTTTTGAGATACCGCGGCAAGAATACATCGGGTTGGTAGAGCGAACGCGCGCTTCCGCAGCGTCGTCGGCGGCCGCAGAAGCGGCGACGAACTCGCAGGCCCGCAATTAAGGTGGCAAACATGAAGGACGAACAAATCGAGAAGCTGGTCAGCTGCTTCAAACAGGTCTTTCCGAACCTGAGCCGGATCGATATCCTCTCCGCCAGTCAGGGAAGCATCGCCGCGTGGGATTCCATCGCGCACGTGACCCTTATTAGTCTGATCGGCGAAGAATTCGGCATCGAACTGGATTTTGAGGACTTCGACGAAGCGACATCCTTCGCCGCGTTTCGCGACGTGCTAAGCGCGAAACTGGCCACCGGCTAGTCTAGCCTGTCGTGGCTACCTGATGCGGCAGTTCGTGCTTGCCACCTTCGAATTTACCGCGTGCGAGTGTTCTGATCTCTGCCCCGGCGCCGCCAACCTCCAGCTCGCCGAGGAAATCCTGCAGCGGCTGATTGCGTTCCGTGCGACGGAAAGCGAGAGAGATACTCCGCGCGCCACTGGTCTCAAACAGACTGGCCAGGGTATGGAATTCGATGCGCCTCGAAAAGGCGCGGCAGCTCATCACCCACGTCGATATCTCCAGCGTTTCGCCGCTGCTTTTGCCGACAACCACGCCGATCACGCCGAGCGGACCGAATTTATCCTCGTACGATACTCCCGCCACGAAACTGGCCGGGTCGGCCAGGTGACGCAGCCACTCCGCCTCTGAGAGGCGAACGCCGTTGAGGTTGAACTGATTCGTTTTGTTAATCAGTTCGAGCAAACGGTTGTTCGAGCCGTTCTTCGTGAGATCGAAAGTGATTTTGCCGTTCAGGCCGCGAACAAATTCACCGATGTCCGCCGTCTTCGCGGACTCCCCGAACGCCTTCAGGCTCGTCTGACGCAGCGCATCTTCGCGTTGTACGGCCGGTTTGCCAAACAGATCCCGCAGCTGTTCGAATAATGCCAGCGCCGCCGCCGGTTTGGCTGGAAACTGCAGGCAAGTCATAGATGGATACGCCGTGCGCACCTCGTCGAGTTCCATAGGGCTGTCGTCCACGAAAACGACGCTATCGGCGCCGATGTTCCAGGCCCGCAAAATCGCATCGATATGGCGGGATTTCGGCCCCCAGTCGGCGCGCACGGGATAGAACGCAGCGGCCGGGATAAAAAGATCGCTGCGCCCCAGCGCCTCTTCGACGACGCTCAGCTCATTCTTGGAAGCAATGGCGAGCAGGACGCCCATTTCGGAAAAATGCCGCAATAGTTGCTGGTAAAGTCCGTGAATCTGCGAATGGTCGGCCTGACTCCAGCCAACACCCGAGGCGCCCACTTCGCCTACGATCCCGGCCCAGAGCGTTCCATCGAGGTCGGTGATGAGCCCTTTCTTCGGCGCAGGCGGAAAGAGCGCCTGAATCGCCATGCCTGCGAGTACGGAAGCATGGTCGATGCTGTAAGGAAAGCCAGCCTTCAATTCCGAGGTGGCGTTCAGGCGGGAAGCCGGCGGACTCAGCTTGTCGAGACGCCGCGGATTCAGTATCGAGACCCTCGCCAGCTTTGCCGCATCCGTCAGAAATGTGACCAGCTGCTGTTCCAGTTCGAGTTCATTTTGACCGATCTGCCATCCGGCGGAGTGACCCAGGAAGGGGATGGGCAGAGTGGGCGCGATCAGAACGACCGGTATCTTCGAGCAGAGCGCTTGCAGTTTCTCCAGCAGGCCAGCCAGCCGGGCGGAGCAACTGGCCAGAATATCCTGCTGCACCGACAATTGCCAGCCGCCAGTGCTGCGGAGACCTAAGCGCGAATCCAGATCGGTCCATTCGATTACGACCACTGCCGCGTCGGATTCCGAACTGGCGGCCGTGGCGAGCGAACCTTCCAGGTCGCCGTACAAGCCAGTCCGGAGGTCTGCCACCTCATCGGGAAATCGCAGGGCAAAATGGCCCTGCAGGAAAGTTCGAAGATGGAGAGGCTCGAAGCCGCAAACGAGAAATAGCCGACGTTTCCGTGCGTTGTCGTGTTGTTGCAGGGCGGTTTGCTCTTGCACCAGGCCCAGCGCTTCCGATAGAGTCATTGCCAAACCAAAGGTTACAACGGCACGCCGCGCCTAAAAGCCCGTGCGCGCGAAGATGAGTTATCAGTATGTACGTAATGTAATTGCAGACCGACGGGTGAGACTGTGGGGCCTTACATAGCGGTGCCAAAATGGCGGCGGGGGGATCCGCGGGCTTTGCGCAAGGCGGCCGAACCGACAAACGCTGAAGCATCGGCCGTCGATGCGAAGATTCGATTCGCGCGGTTCGCGGCAATTCGATGTCAACGTTCGGCATCAGTCCACGATGTACGGTTCATGACGAGCCGCCGAAATTCGCCGCTCGTTATAATCGCAAATGCGGTTAAAGTCTCGATCGGGACGTTTGATTATGACCCGGGGGAAAGCGATGCATGCTGAGGGAAACGATAAGGCGCTGCGTGAGCATCTTCTGAACCTGCTCAAAGGCGGTGGAGCGCATGTGAACTTCGAGGGGGCCGTCAAAGATCTGCCTGCTTCGCTGCGGGGCAAGCGCCCTCAGGGCGCGGAACACTCGCCGTGGGAAATCGTCGAGCACATGCGGATTGCGCAGCGCGACATCCTGGAGTTCAGCCGCAACCCGAAGCACAAGTCGCCGGACTGGCCGAGCGGGTATTGGCCGAAAACACCGGTTCCGCCGAACAGCGCGGCGTGGAATAAGACCGTGAAGGCTTTTCAGGCCGATCTCAAAGCAATGTGTCAACTGGTGAAGCGTCCGTCCACAGATCTGTATGCTCCGATTCCCCATGGTGACGGGCAGACGATCTTGCGGGAAGCGCTTCTCACCGCCGATCACAACGCCTATCATCTGGGGCAACTCGTGCTGGTGCGCCGCTCACTCGGTGCGTGGAATTAACTCTCTCTAAAGTTCTGCCATCGGGTTTTCCGCGGCATTACTCCCAGGATTTGCCGGCCTGCCGCTTCCACCACCTTCGGCACTTCAGCGTTGCTCAACTGGCTAAATGCGCGCGCGTCGGAGACGACGATTTTCAATTCGGGATTGGGATTTCCGGTCGCTCTTCGGTTCGACGCAGGGGTGGGTACCAGTTGGTGCCTGGTACGGAGGCTTCTGCACCGGCCGCAGCCCGCGATATCAGGCGACCGGCGGGAAATCCGACGGCGTCATATCGCCGGAATGAACGGCCGAAGGGTAGCCGTATTCCTTCAGCTTGCGGTAGAGCGTGGTGCGTCCGATGCCGAGCAAATGCGCGGCGGTGGTGCGATCGCCGTGGGTGTAGGTAAGGGCTTGTTCGATGGCGCGCCGCTCTACTTCCTGCAAGGGTAGAACTCCGCCCTGCGCACTCAGGACGGAGATTGTGCGCAGGCCAGCCGGCCCGGTATCGGCGATGCCTTTCCCCGTGCCACCTGCGGCACCCGCCGCCATGGCCCGCATGGGTGGTGGCTGACCGTTGTTGGCGACACCGGTTGGCAAATCCGCGAAATGGAGCACGGGCCCGGAGTTGAAGGCCACCATGCGATCAATGCAGTTTTTCAGTTCGCGCACGTTGCCAGGCCAGTCGTAGGCCATGATGGCATTCATGGCTTCGGCATCGATGGTGTACGGGCGTCCGGCGGTCGAGAGGAAGTGTTCCACGAGCAGGGGAATGTCCTCCTTGCGTTCGCGCAACGAGGGGAGCGTGAGGCGGATGACGTTGAGGCGGTGAAACAGGTCTTCGCGGAAGCGCCCGGCGGCGACCTCGCGCTGCAAATCGCGGTGGGTGGCGGCTATGATGCGGATATCCACGTGGACGCGCTGCAGGGAACCGACCGGCCGGTACTCGCGTTCCTGCAAGACGCGCAGGAGTTTCACCTGAAGTTCCAGGGGCAGATCGCCCACCTCATCGAAGAACGCGGTGCCGCCGTTGGCGAGTTCGATCAGGCCGCGTTTGGCTTCCCCGGCGCCGGTGAAAGCGCCTCTGGTGTGTCCAAATAGCTCGCTTTCCATGAGCGGGCCGACGAGCGAACCGCAATCGATGGGAACAAAGTGGCCTCGGGGGGCCGCGTCGAACAGTTCCCGCGCGGCGACCTCCTTGCCGGTACCGCTTTCGCCCTGAAGCAGGACGGGGGTGCGGCTGGGCCCTAGCCGCTCCAGCTGGCCGCGGATCTGGGTTACACGTTGCGAATGCCCAAGAAGTGCCATTACCTCGAGGTAGTGCCAATTCGGGAAAGAATTCTCAATTAATTTGGGGACGGGGGACGCGGGTTCGTGCGGGGCGAAAGGAGGCGAAGATGTCGCTGCGCGTTCGGGATTAGTTTGGTGCGGGCGATGCGGTTCGTGCAGGCGCAGACGCCGCTGCGCGTGCGGGACGGATTGCTACGGATCGAGGCGGACGACGAAGGCGGCGGAGATGTTTTGCTCCTGGCGGATGCGGCGGGAGAGGGCTTCGGCGGCGTCGGGGGAGGGTTCACGGCCGACGAGGACCCGCCAGAGCGGAGGATCGCCCTGGCGGACGACGAGCTTAGCGGCGCCGTAGGCGGTGGTCATTTGTTGCTGCATGCGGTCGGCATTGGCACGATCGCGGAAGACGCCGACCTGAACGGCGAACAGGGCGGGCGCGGCGGCGGGGATGGCGGGAGCGGAAATAATGGTGAGCTCGACGTTGGCGACGCCGGGGCCGATCAGGTCGATGGCGCGCGCGGCGGCGTGGGAAAGATCTATGATGCGGTTGCCCACGAAGGGGCCGCGATCGATGATGCGCACGTCGATTGTTTTGTCGTTGGCCAAATTGCGTACGCGGACCATGGTCTGAAAGGGCAGGGTGCGGTGCGCGGCCACCAGTTGCTCCATATCGTAGATTTCGCCATCGGCGGCTGGGCGGCCGTCGTAGGGCTTGCCGTACCAGCTGGAGACGCCGCGTTCGATGCTGCCGACCGGCGGCGGCGTAGCGGGGATACGGGCTCGTGGAGCCGGTGGCGGGGCTGCGACGCGCGTCTTCCTGTTACCGCAAGCCGCGCCGAATATGGCGAGCGTGAGTGCGGCGCAAAGCAGGATGCGGGTGAGGCGGCGCATTCGTTTTATCCTACCGTGAAAGGCGCGCAATATACTGGAGAGTTCGTATGCCGAGCCAACTCAATAAATATTCTTCCCGTATCACGCAACCGAAGTCGCAGGGGGCATCGCAGGCCATGCTTTATGCCACCAACCTGACGCCGGAGGACATGAACAAACCGCAGGTGGGCATTGCCAGCATGTGGTTTGAAGGCAATCCGTGCAATATGCATTTGCTGGATCTGGCCGAGAAAGTGAAGCAGGGCGTGCAGGCGGCCGGGATGGTCAGCATGCGCTTCAATACGATCGGGGTGAGCGACGGCATCTCGATGGGGACGGACGGAATGAGCTTCTCGCTGCAATCGCGCGATCTGATTGCGGATTCTATTGAGACGATCATGGGCGGGCAGTGGTATGACGGCAATATTTCGCTGCCGGGCTGCGATAAAAACATGCCGGGGTGCATTATTGCGATGGGGCGGCTGAACCGGCCGTCGATCATGGTTTACGGCGGCACGATCCGGGCGGGCCATAGCCACGGGAAGACGCTCGATATTGTCAGCGCGTTCCAGAGCTACGGCGAATTTATCACCGGAAATATTACGGAAGATGAGCGCAAGGATACTGTGCGTCACGCTTGTCCCGGGGCGGGCGCGTGCGGCGGGATGTATACGGCGAATACGATGGCTTCGGCGATTGAAGCGCTGGGGATGTCGCTGCCTTACAGCGCTTCGACGCCGGCGGTAGATCCGCAGAAGATCGACGAATGCATTGCCGCGGGTGCGGCGATGCGCAATCTGCTGGCGCTGGATCTGAAGCCGCGCGACATTATGACGCGGGCTGCGTTTGAGAACGCGATGGTGATTGTGAGCGTGCTGGGCGGGTCGACCAACGCGGTGCTGCATCTGATTGCGATGGCGCGTTCGGTGGGGCTGAATCTGACGCTGCAGGATTTTCAGAATGTCAGCAACAAGACGCCGTTTCTGGCGGATTTCAAGCCTTCAGGCAAGTATGTGATGGAAGATCTGCATGCGGTGGGCGGAACGCCGGCGGTGATTAAGATGCTGATCGAAGCGGGAATGTTCGATGGCAGCTGCATGACGGTGACGGGCAAGACGCACGCGGAAAATGTGAAGGATCTGCCGGGGCTGAAAGAGGGGCAGGAGATCGTTCATCCGTTATCGGCGCCGCTGAAAGCGACCAGCCATATCCAGATTTTGCATGGGACGCTGGCGCCGGAAGGTGCGGTGGCGAAGATTACGGGCAAGGAAGGGCTGCGGTTTTCGGGACCGGCGAAGGTTTACGATTCCGAAGAGCTGATGCTGGTGTCGCTGGAGCGCGGCGAGATTAAGAAGGGCGATGTACTGGTGATCCGGTACGAGGGTCCAAAGGGCGGGCCGGGGATGCCGGAGATGCTGACTCCGACATCGGCGATTATGGGCGCGGGGCTGGGTAAGGATCTGGCGCTGATTACCGATGGCAGATTTTCCGGCGGTTCGCATGGGTTCATCGTGGGCCATATTACGCCGGAAGCGCAGGAGGGCGGGCCGATTGCGCTGGTTCGGGATGGCGAGACGATTACGATCGATGCGTCCACTAACGTGCTGGATGTAGACGTTCCGGAAGCCGAAATGAAGGCGCGGCGGGCGGCGTGGACGATGCCTCCTTATAAGGCTACGCGCGGAACGCTGGCGAAGTATATACGCCTGGTGAAGAGCGCGAGTAACGGGTGCGTTACCGACGAAGAGATTTAGCTCCGACTTATGCGGCAGAGGATTCTAATCCTCGCTTTGTTCACGGGCCTGCGGTTGTGTGCGCAGGACGATTCGCACGAATATACGCCTGCGTTGGCGCGCAGTATAGAGCGCCATGTCGCCATTTTGTCGGGACAGACCACGCTTGCGCGTTGGCGCCTGAGTCATCGCACGGGCAAGGTGGAACTGGCTCATATTGACACCGACGGCGATGCTTACCGGGAAGACTTCACTCAACTGAACCGCTGGTGCGCGGCATCGTCTGACGAATTGCCTCCGGTTGCGCGGACGGCGTTGTTTTATGCACCGACCGTTAGGCAAGGTGCGCTGCCACCGCTTCCCGATGCGGTGGACCCAGGCCTGACGAGCGGGTGTCAGCTTCATGCGATCTGGTATCAGACGCGCACGTACTCTTCGGATGAAGAACTGATTCGGCAACTGACGTTGTTGTGGGGCGCTCCGAACGGTCGCAGACCGAGGCCTATGATGCAGGGTTCCGGACTCTGGATGCGCACGGTTTCCTGGCAAAGGCCGGGGGTGAGTGTCTGGGTTGCGGAGGATCCCGACACCAGCCATGCGGATGGACCGCGTCCGCGGCTGATCGCATTTGCTACGAGGGATGAATCGCCGGGCTCGGGCTCATCTGACGATGAGTATGGCTTGCTCGATGAAGCGCTCCGCAAACCCATAGCGGAAGCAGCGGCGAAGATTGCGGGTCAGGATGCAACTCTGACGCAATGGATGCTTAGCCATGCGGGTTTGTCCGGCGGTGGCGAATCCGGCCGAACCGGAGACTGTGACGGTAGACAGGCTTTCGAGTTGGTTGAAACAAGCGGCAGGCTTATCGCCCGATCACCGGGCGGCGAGTTTGCTGGTGGCAGACGTCGTCGTGAAGTGCGCCGAATCGTTCGGCACTGTGCCAAAAGGCTTTGTGACGCTCGGGGCCACATTTCCGGAAATGTGTGCGCAGCCGCTTTATAGTCACAATTTTCGCGATGAGGCTGCCCGGCTGGCGCCGGGCAGCCTGGTGAATGAACTGGCGACGGTGGCGGCATTCACGGAGCCTTGTTCGCTCAAAGGTCCCGAGTCCTGGATGGATAAGGTCATCGCGACGTGTGAGAAATTATTGGCCCGGTTACCACAGGGTGAGTGGACGCCCTGGGTGCATTACGCGGTGGCACGCGCTCATGCAGCAAAGCTCACCTACTCATATCCTGGCGGAGACCCGGAAGGCGGCGACCCGATTGCGCTGTCACCTGCGGCGAGACAGCGGGGGCGGGCCGCGGCGATCCGGTATTTCCGGCAATTTGCCGCCGAAAAACCGACTACTCCCGAAGGCATCTCGGCCTGGTACCAGGGGTGGAGGCTGTTAGCAGGGTTGCCTCCGAACCCGCTCCATCTCGCGTGTAGCTGCGAATAATCTTAGTGGCGGTCGTAATCGCGATTGTGGTCGCGGTCCCAGCGGTGGTCATGTTCGAAGCGACCACGCGAGCCGTTCCAGTAGCCCGCGTAAAATTTGCCGCCTTCGTAACGGGGGCCGACCCAGGCTGCACCTTCGTAGGGCGGTCGCGTCCAGTAGCCGGCGTGCCAGCGGTAGCGACCGCCGGCTGCATACCAGTAGCCGTCAATCCAGACGTAGCCGGGACCAGGGGCTACGGGCCTTACTCTCAATACGCGGGGAGCGGGTGGCGCTCCGATATTGATACCGACGGAAACTTCGCCGAACAGGCTGGAGGCTGCAGCAAAAACGGTGATTAATAGTAGGCGTTTCATCGCCCTGGGAGTAGCAAGAATCGGACCATTTTGCTGCTGTGCGGTTACACACCTAACGGGGGCGTGCGACATAGAAGTGGGCGGGATGGGGGTTGCTCTTTTTTTTGTGGGCGATTTCTGGAAGTATATAATACTTCCAGAAGGGAGCGGTTCTAATGTCCGATCCTCTGCTTAAGCTTGAATCTCGTCGCAGTGCTCTGCTGGCCGCTATCTCCGGTCTTCATGACATGCGTCCGGGCTCTATCGTCGGCGCTATACGCCGTTGCGGCAAACCCGGTTGCCATTGCGAGCAGGCCAACGACCCTGGCCACGGACCGAACCTGCGCATCACATACAAACTCCACGGAAAGACGGTGACTGAGGCTTTGCCCAGTGACACTGCAGTGCGAAAAGCCGAGCAGGAGATCGCGGAGTTCCGCCATTTTCGAAAACTCGGCGAGGAACTGGTGGAAGTAAGCGGGCAGATCTGCCGTCAGCGACCCCTTGAGGATACGCTGACGGCCGAGGAAAAAAAACGGCCGAAGCGATCCAAACCGAGATCGCGCGCGAAGTAACTTCGCTGTTGGGTCGTATCTTTGCCGAGCGCAAACAGACCGGCAGGATGGATCTGGAGGCGATGGAGATGGCGTTTCGCGCCGCCCTGCATCGGGCCGGAGCCGCAGCCCTGGGTCAACTGCTGCAATTTCCCGAACCGGCTGCGAATCAGCGCCTCATCCTATGCCCGTGTGGTCATCAGGCACACTACCGTGAACTGCGCACGCGGCGCATTCTCACTGTTCTGGGAGAAGTGGAACTGAACCGGCCCTGGTATCTCTGCCCGAAATGTCATAACGGACAGTTTCCCGTCGACTGCCAACTCGATGTCGAAAACCTCGACTGTTGTCCGGGCGTGCGCCGCATGCAGGCGCTGGTGGGTCAGCAGGTGCCCTTCGATCATGGCCGCGAACAGATGAAGATTCTGGCCGGTCTGGAGGTAACGGCCAAGTCGGTGGAGCGTAACGCCGAAGCCATTGGCGCCGATATCGCCCAACGCGAACAGTGCGATATCCGCAAAGCCGTCCAACTGGATCTGCCGGTCGTCATCGGCAAGCCGATTCCCATTCTGTATGTGCAAATGGATGGAACCGGCATACCAGTAGTGAAGAAAGAAACCGAAGGGCGCAAAGGCAAAACCGACGGCCAGCCAGCCCATACGCGCGAAGTCAAGCCGGGATGCGTATTCACTCAGACCAGGCATGACACAGATGGCTTCGCCATTCGCGATCCCGATTCAACTACCTACACCGGAGCCATCGAGACCGCCGAAGTGTTCGGCAGGCGTCTTTATCTGGAAGCCTGGAATCGGGGCTGGAGCCGCGCGGAGAAGAAAGTCGTCATCGGCGATGGAGCCGAATGGATCTGGAATCTGGCCGACATCCATTTCCCCGGTGCGCTCCAGATCGTCGATCTCTATCATGCCCGCCAGCACCTGTGGGACCTGGCACGCAGACTTCATCCCAACGATCCGGTGCAGCGGAAGGCATGGATGAAGATCCATCAGAAACGCCTGCTGGATAAAGGCAAAATCGAGAAACTGGTTCTCGCGCTGCGCTCGACTGACTCAACCAACGCCGAACTTCTGGAAAAGATTCGCACCGAGGCCGACTACTTTGAGCGGAACGCCAAGCGTATGCGCTACCCGAAGTTCCGCCGTCAGCACCTGTTCGTCGGCTCTGGTGTGATCGAAGCCGGATGCAAGACCGTCATCGGTTCTCGCCTCAAACAATCCGGAATGTTCTGGACGGTTCGTGGAGCCAACTCCATCATTGCGCTGCGATGTTGTCACCTCAACGGGCGCTTCGAGGATTTATTGGGAGAGCCGCCCGGCGGCTTGACTTCCACTTCTATGTCGCCCACCC